>Ga0164241_10000213_pt1 | contig 138030 bp, 117 predicted proteins | sample OricomyardsoilBY_FD_108780 | JGI IMG/M metagenome (GOLD analysis project Ga0164241, IMG submission 108780) | Backyard soil microbial communities from Emeryville, California, USA - Original compost - Back yard soil (BY) | ecosystem: Environmental > Terrestrial > Soil > Unclassified | place... | reverse complement strand
GGGGGGGGGGGGGGGGGGGGGGGGGGGGGGGGGGGGGGTCGGGTGGGGGGGGGACGGCGCCGGGACGCGAAGAGGCCCCGACGCCAACGCGTCGGGGCCTCTTCGCAGCGCGGGTTAGCGCCCGCAGTTACTTGTCGTCGAGGTTGCTATCAGGCGTGGTCTTGGCTACCTGCAGCATGAATTCGGCATTGGTCTTGTTCTCCTTGAGGCGACCAAGCAGCAGTTCCGCCGCGGCCTGGGTCTCGAGCCCGGAGAGCACGCGGCGCAGCTTCCAGCTGACCTTGAGCTCCTCAGGGCTGACCAGGATCTCCTCGCGGCGCGTGCCGGACGCGTTGACGTCCACGGCCGGGAAGATGCGGCGGTCGGCGAGCTGGCGCGAAAGCTTCAGCTCCATGTTGCCCGTCCCCTTGAACTCCTCGAAGATGACCTCGTCCATCTTGGAACCGGTCTCTACCAGGGCCGTCGCAAGAATGGTGAGCGAGCCACCGTTCTCGATGTTGCGAGCGGCGCCAAAGAACTTCTTGGGCGGGTACAGCGCCGAGCTGTCAACACCACCGGAGAGGATACGGCCCGACGCTGGCGCGGCAAGGTTGTATGCCCGGCCAAGGCGCGTGATGCCGTCGAGCAGGATCAGGACGTCCTGTCCCATCTCGACGAGGCGCTTTGCACGCTCGATTGCGAGCTCAGCAACCATCGTGTGATCGGCCGCAGGGCGGTCGAAGGTCGAGGCGATGACCTCACCTTTGACGGAGCGCTGGAAGTCGGTGACCTCCTCGGGGCGCTCATCAACCAGCACGATCATGAGGTGAACCTCAGGATTGTTGGTGGCGACGGCATTCGCGATCGACTGCATGACGAGCGTCTTACCCGCCTTTGGCGGCGACACGATCAGACCACGCTGGCCCTTACCGATGGGAGCGACGAGGTCGATCACACGGTTGGTGAGGTTGCGAGAGTCCGTCTCCAGGTGAAGTCGCGACTGTGGGTAAAGCGGGGTGAGGTCTCCGAAATCTGGACGCGCCTTGGCGTCCTCCGGGTCCATGCCATTAACGGTGAGGATCGAGCCCAGCGCGGAGAACTTCTGGCGCTGACCGCGCTCGCCCGGGCGGGGCGCACGAGCGGTTCCCGTCACGGCGTCTCCACGGCGTACGCCGTACTTGCGAACCTGGTTCATCGAAATGTAGACATCCGACTTACCGGGCATGTAACCCGTGGTGCGGATGAATGCGTAGTTGTCGAGAACATCGACGATTCCACCGACCGGGGTCAGCTCCTCGTCCTCGCGAACGTCGTCCTCGTCTACCGACTCGATCGGCGCTGCGCCGCCTGGACGCTCTCCGGTGCGCCCGCGGCCGCGCCCGCGGCCGCGACGACGACGACCCGAACGGTCATCGTCGTACTGACCGTCGCCCTGGTCGTCGCGCTGGCTGTCGCGCTGGCTGTCGCGCTGGCTGTTCGGCTGACCGTCACGCTGACCGTCACGCTGACCGTCACGCTGGTTGTTTTGCTGACCGCCGCGCTGGCGTCCGCCATCTTGACGTCCACCCTCCTGGCGGGCGCCCTCGGCCTGAGCCGGGTCAGCGTCGGGCGTGCTGTCGGTGCGTGCAGGCTCAACTCGAAGGCCGTCGCCAATGGCGGCCTCGGTCACCGCGCGAGCAGCGCGACGCGCACGCTCAGCAGCATCTTCGTGGGGTTGAGCTTGCTCGGCCTGCGGGGCCGCCACTGGCGCGCCACCGTTCCGAATAGCCGCTACTAGGTCGCTCTTTCGCATTTTTGCAGTGCCGGAGACACCCAGTTCTGAGGCGAGTGCCTGCAACTGGGGAAGCTTCATAGCACTGAGGGCCGCGCTCTTGTCGTCGGCCGCTGTGGTGGTGTCTGTCACCTTGTTTATCCCTCCCTCGCACGAGCCCGGGTGGCTCCAGAAGTGCGAGATAGTCCACGTGAATACGTCGGCAGAACGTCATCGCCTGCTGCGTCTGGAACGTGGTTTGCGATCCGCCGGGGCGATACGCGCCTTCCGGGGGAAGCACGTTGAGCGTATCACCGGCGCGAGTCCTCAAACAAACCGCGACACGTTGCGTCTCAGATTGCCCGCGGGTCCTTGCGGGAATACGCTCGCGACTAGAACGGGCAAATCGCCCGGTCGATTCCAACAGGAGGTGCGCCCGTGGGTGCAGGACCCGTAGAGATCATCACCATCGGGTTTGAGAAGGGAAAGTTCGACGGCTCAATCGCCGACGAACTGTCGAAGGTCGTCGCTGATGGCACGATCACCCTGATCGATGGTGTGCTTGTTCACAAGACTGGCGAGCACTCGTTCGAGATCGTCGAGTTGTCCGAGGACCCGGAACTCAACGCAATCGTGGGCATCGCCGCCCGCGTCGACGGCCTCATCTCCGAGGACGACGTGGACACCGTCGCCGATGACCTGCCCGTTGGCAGCGCGGCGGCCGTGCTCGTGTTTGAGCACACGTGGGTGATTCCGCTGCGCGATGCGATTCTGAACGCAGGGGGCTCTTTGCTTGACATGGTTCGCATTCCCGGACCGGCCGTAGACGCACTGCTCGACGAACTCGCCGAGCTAGAAGGACAGGAGTAAGACATGCCGATCGGACGCGTAGGACGCCCCGGACTTGTTGGCACCATGGCACGCACCGCGGTAATCGCGGGAACGGCGCAGGCCGTCGGTGGCCGCACGGCGCACCGCCAGCAGCAGAAGTGGGCCAACGAGTCGGCCCAGCAGGACCAGGCCGCGTACGAAGCGCAGCAGGTCGACGCCAACGCCGCTCAGATGGCAGCGATGCAGCAGCAGATGGCTCAGATGCAGGCCCAGCAGGCTGCACCCGCCGTTGCTGCTCCTCCCGCTGACGACATGATGGCCAAGTTGCAGCAACTCGCGGAACTTAAGAACGCGGGAGTGCTGTCTGAAGAGGAGTTCGCCGCCGCAAAGGCGAAGCTGCTCTCTCAGTGAGCGAGGCGGCGGCCGCGCGCACCACCCGTTGGGGCGCCGCGCTAAACACCGTCGAGTACATGCGTGAGGCCGTGTTTTTTGACGGCCCAACGAAACGCGCTCAGTACACGCGGTTTTGGTTGCTCCTTGTGCTCGCGGCCGCCATCGCCTCTGCCGGCGTCGTCACGAATTCGACGGCGACGGTCATTGGAGCGATGATCGTCGCTCCGCTGATGCGCCCTATTCAGGGCACAATGCTCGCGGCGGTGCTTGGCGATCGCGTCAACCTGCGTCGGTCCATCATCACGATGATCGCGGGAGCCGCCGGCGCCATCCTCGTTGGCTTCCTTGTGGGTGTGTTGGTTGTGCAATCAATCACCGCCGCGACGAACGATCAGGTGGCGGCGCGCGTCTCCCCCGGTCTTGTCGATCTCTTCGCGGCCCTCGCGACTGGTGTAGTTGGCTCGATTGCCCTGCTCAGGTCGGACATCTCTGACACCTTGCCGGGCGTCGCGATTGCGATCTCGCTCGTTCCGCCGCTGTGCGTGGTGGGCCTCACGCTTGAATCGGGCGCTCCGGGCGAGGCCCTTGGCGCGCTGCTGCTGTTCCTCACCAACGTCGCCGCAATCCTCGCCTCCGGCGCCGTGGTCATGGCAATTTATGGCTTCTCGAAGGTCAGGATCGAGGAGGCCCAGAACAAGGAATCGGCCCGCCGCCAGCGTGCGGGCGCCTATGTCACCATGGCCGTGCTGCTCGGAATCATCGCGATTCCGCTAGCGTATTCAACGGCGCACGCGATTCAAGGCCGCTCGGCCGTCAGCCGCATCACGACCTACGTTGAGCAGGCGACAGAGGGCACCCCGTGGACCATCGTCTCGATCACTCAGAAGGCCGACAACAGCTTCCATGTGATCGTCAAAGGCGAGCCCCCTATCCCTGATGTCGGCGCCGTCTACGACAACCTCAAAGCCGCGGGCTACGACCCTGACAAGGTGTCAATCGAGTTTGTACCGTCGTATTCCTTCGACGCCGAGCACACAGCGGTGCCCGACATCGTTGCCCCGTAGTGGCGTGACTCACCTCGGCGACAGTCGCCCCGCCGTAACCCACCTGAGCAACATTCACCTTCGCGACCCGTTCCTTTTGCCGGTTGCCTCTGAGGGCGTGACCTACCTGTTCGGCAGCAGTGACCCCGATCCCTGGAACCCGCCGGGAATCGGCTTTGATTGCTGGCGCAGCAAGGACCTGGTCGAGTGGGAGGGTCCCTTCCTCGCCTTCCGCCCGCCCGCGGACTTCTGAGCCGACCGCAACTTCTGGGCCCCTGAAGTGCATAGGTACCAGGGACGTTACTTCTTGCTTGCAAGTTTCAAATCGCCCGACGCTGCGCGTGGCACTCAGGTGCTTGTCGCCGACGCTCCCGCGGGTCCGTACGAGCCGTGGTCTCCTGGCCCGATTACGCCGGCGGGATGGGAGTGCCTCGACGGGACCCTTTACGTAGACCCGGCTGGCGATCCGTGGATCGTCTATTGCCACGAGTGGTTGCAAGTTGTCGACGGCCGGATGATCGCCCAGCGACTCTCCCCTGACCTGCGTGAAGCAGTCGGAGAGCCGATCGAGTTGTTTACGGCTTCGCAGGCACCGTGGGTTGGCGGCAGCGATCCGGCGGGCTTGTACTCCTAAACCGCATACGTAACCGACGGCCCGTGGCTGCATCGGCTCGCCTCTGGGGTGCTGATCATGCTGTGGTCCAGCGGAGGCAAAGACGGCTCGTACGCGATGGGCATCGCGCGCTCGCAGTCAGGGTCCATCGAGGGACCGTGGGAGCACCAGGCGGAGCCGTTGTGGGGCCGCGACGGTGGGCACGGGATGATCGTCCGGACCCTCGACGGCGAGCTCTTGGTGACTCTCCACCAGCCGAATGACACCCCGCACGAACGAGCCCTGTTCGCGCCGATCGTCGAGTTGCGGGATTCGGTACGGCTCGCGTGACCGACAACTCCCGCAGATCCTTATGACGAGAAACATGCGAAAGTCGTGACTTGACTCACAGAAGGGCCATTCCCTGAGGCCTCTACACGCTAGGCTCAAGGCATGCTCGACGCACGCGGCCAGGAGACTCTCACTGGCTCCGCGCAGTCCGAAATCTTTCAGATCCTGAGGGACGGACAGCCGCGTACACGCTCAGAACTTGCCGCTTTGACCGGATTGGCGCGCTCAACAGTCGCCGCCCGAGTGGACGCGCTCTTGCGCGCCAGACTGGTTGCTCCAATAGCCGATGCCGCCTCTACCGGCGGCCGCCCCTCGCGGCAGTTCACTTTTGACGGCACCCGGCACGGAGTGCTTGGCGTGGACATTGGTGCGACGCATGTGCACATCGCCCTGACCGATCTTCACGGAACGATGCTCGCCGACGTGCAAGAGTCGATCGCGGTTGCCGAGGGCCCGGACAGGGTGCTCGGCTGGGTGGTCGACGAGGGTAAGAAACTCGTGGCCGCGCACTCTGACACCGTTGACCTGCGAGCGGTCGGAGTGGGCCTTCCCGGCCCAGTGGAACACTCCACCGGACGCCCAGTTGATCCACCGATCATGCCCGGCTGGGACAGGTTCGACGTGCCGGGACTGCTGGGCAGAGAACTCGGGGTCACCGCCCTCGTAGACAACGACGTCAACGTGATGGCGGTAGGCGAGCATCACGACTTTTGGTCGGAAGTCGAAGACTTCCTCTTCCTCAAGGTCGCTACCGGAATCGGCGCTGGCGTGATCACCGGCGGTCGCGTTCACCGTGGCGCACAGGGAATCGCGGGGGACATTGGCCACGTGTGGGTACCGGAGGCCGACGGCGTGCTGTGCCGCTGCGGTTCGTACGGTTGCCTCGAAGCGATCGCCGCCGGGCCGGCGATCGCAGCCAAGCTTCAGGCACGTGGAATGGACTTAAGCGACACCCAGGATGTGACAGCCGCGGTGCTGCGCGGAGACGTTGACGCCATTCGCGAGGTACGCGAGGCCGGGCGCATCATTGGCCGGGTGCTGACGACGTGCGTGAGCCTCATCAATCCCGCGGTGATCGTGCTTGGCGGCCCAATTTCAAGCGCTGGCGATCACCTGCTCGCGGGCGCCCGCGAGGTCATCTACACACGTTCTGCCCCGCTCGCAACAAGCAACCTGCAAATCGTGCGATCCCGCGGCGGCGACAATGCCGCGGTGTCAGGCTCCTCCGCGATGGCGATTCAGCACGTGCTCTCTGTTGACTCCGTCGAGGCGTTTATCCGCGAACTCGCCTCCTAGCGCGCGAGCGACGTAAGTTCAGCGAGCCGCCCACACCAGGCCGCGCTCAATGAGGCCGGTGACTTCTGGCACCTTCAGAACGTCCACTGTGTGCCCAATTGAGGTTGCGAAGATGCGACCTTGGCCCCACTGTCGCGTCCACGCCACGGGCATGGTTACCGCGCGCGCCCACTCGTCCCCAGCGCCTGGTACGAGTTCACACGAAGCGAGCACCTCATTCAGCCCGTCGTCGAGAACCCAGTACTGCTCCGTTGAAACGTCGAAGTCTGCCATGCCTTGGGTGATCGGGTGAGATCGGCCCGCCTCCGTGATGTGGACGGTGTAGTCGCGGTATGCCTCGACGTCGATGCGCCCGCGATCCGCAGGGGCGTGCGGATGCGCAGCGAACTGGGCACCCACTAGCTGGAGGTAGTCCGTCGAGAGCCTGAATGAGTCGATGATGCCGCCGTGCCAACCCGCGAAGCCCGCACCGGATGCTACGGCCTCCCGGAGCCCGGCAACCTCGTCCACCGTGGCGCTTCCCAGCGTGATGCACTGAACGATGAGGTCGTACCGCGCAATGGCGGCAGCGTCCGCGTAGATCTCTGGGGTGTCTTCGACGTCAACGTAGAACTCGGCGGCCTGTAGCAGCGGTAGGAACATGTCCGTCGCGGCGAGCGGATCGTGCCCCGCCCAACCACCACGAACAATCAGGCATTGCTTACGCATGGGCGACCCTTCGCATCGTCGTCGATATGCCCGCAATGATAGTGGGCATGCGGCGGCCGCTGTTAGGAACTTGGCACGTCGGGTTCGTCAATCGGCGCAGAGAACTGTGCCTCGTATAGCCGGGCGTAGGCCCCCTTAGCGGCGAGCAACTCCTTGTGGTTGCCCTGTTCAACGATGCTTCCGTGCTCCATCACGAGAATCACGTCCGCGTCCCGGATCGTGGACAACCGGTGGGCGATCACAAACGCCGTGCGGTCCTTTCGCAGCTCAGCCATGGCGCGCTGGACAAGCAGCTCGGTCCGGGTGTCGACGGAGCTAGTTGCCTCGTCAAGGATGAGCACGCTCGGTTTGGCCACGAACGCTCTCGCAATCGTGATGAGCTGTCGCTCGCCGGCAGAGACGTTCGTTGCATCGTCGTCGATCACGGTGTCGTAGCCGTCAGGAAGCGAGTGGACAAAGCGATCAACATAGGCCGCCCGCGCGGCTTCCATGACTTCCTCGTCGGTCGCACCGGTGCGCCCATACGCGATGTTGTCGCGAATGGTCCCGCCAAAGAGCCACGCGTCCTGCAGCACCATGCCGGTACGTCCGCGCAGGTCTTGCCGCGACATCTGAGCTACGTCAACGTCGTCAAGGGTGATGCGGCCCCCGTCGAGTTCGTAGAACCGCATGATGAGATTGACGAGCGTGGTCTTGCCCGCACCCGTGGGTCCCACGATGGCGACAGTCCTGCCCGGCTCAACTGTCAGCGAAAGGTGCTCAATGAGCGGCTTCTCCGCGCTGTAGCTGAAGGACACGTCGTCAAACACAAGGCGCCCCTTGCCTCCCTGAGGCGATGGCGCGTCCTCCCTGTTGGGCTCCTCGTCCTCGGCATCGAGGAGGCCAAAGACGCGCTCCGCGCTTGCCACTCCTGACTGCAAAAGGTTGGCCATAGAGCCCAACTGCGACAGCGGCTGCTGGAACTGCCGCGAGTACTGGATGAAGGCCTGCACGTCACCAAGAGGGAGGGTGCCGTTCGCCACCATGATGCCGCCAACAACAGCCACGGCCACGTACACGAGGTTTCCCACGAACATCGTGGCGGGCATGATGATGCCGCTCACGAACTGCGCCCCAAAGCTTGCGTTGTAGAGCTTGTCGTTGGTCTCGTCGAACTCCGCTTGCGAACGCTGCTGGCGACCGAACACCTTGACGAGAGCGTGGCCAGTGAAGTCCTCTTCGATTTGACCGTTGAGCTCTCCGGTGCGCTTCCACTGCTCAACGAACATGACCTGCGAGCGCTTGGCGACGACAGTGACAATCACGAGTGTGAGCGGGATCGAGACCACGGCAATCAGCGCGAGCCATGGCGAGATGACAACCATCATCACGAGCACGCCGATCACCATCAGGATCGAGGTGAATAGCTGGCTCAGCGTCTGCTGAAGGGTCTGCGAGACGTTGTCGATGTCGTTCGTGACGCGGCTGAGCAGTTCGCCTCGCGAGTGCGTATCGAAGTAACTGAGCGGCAGCCGGTGAATCTTGTCCTCGACCTCTGCACGCAAGCGCAAGACGGTTCGCTGCGTGACCCCGTTGAGGATCCAGCCTTGAGCCAGCGACAACAGCGCAGAAACGACGTAGATCACCGTGACCCACAGCAAAATGCGGTGCAGGTGGGGGAAGTCAATCCCGTCGCCAGACAGCAGGCCCTCGAAGATAATCGTTGTCGCGTTGCCGAGAATCTTTGGCCCAATGACGGCGAGCCCAACGGAAGCTGCACCCAACACGATGACCGCGTATACGAGCCACTTCTCAGGCTTGAGTAGGCCCGCAAGTCGCTTCGCGGAGCCACCGAAGTCCGCGGCCTTTTCGGCTGGCAGTTGTGCGCCACCGAATGGCCCGCCGCCGCCCGGGCGCGCCTTGCGCTTTGTCTCTTCGTCTACCCGACGCTCGGTTGGGGCGCTCATGCGACCTCCTCCGCTCGTAGCTGGGTACTGACAATTTCTTGATAGGTCTGGGAGGAGGCGAGCAGTTCGTCGTGAGTTCCGCGAGCGACGACCTCCCCGTCTTCAAGAACGAGGATTTGATCGGCGCCCATGATTGAGCTCACGCGCTGGGCGACCACGATCACGGTTGCGTCGCCTGCCGCTCTCGCGAGAGCGGCGCGAAGGCGCGCATCGGTTGCCGTGTCGAGTGCGGAGAAGGAGTCGTCGAAGATCAGGATCCTCGGCTTGCGGATGAGGGCTCGTGCGATTGACAGGCGTTGACGTTGACCTCCGGAAACGGTGGTTCCGCCCTGCGCCATTGCCGCGTCAAGACCGTCGGGCAACGCACGCACAAAGTCCTCTGCCTGGGCAACGGCCAACGCGGCCCAAAGCTCCTCCTCAGTGGCGTCGGGGGCGCCATAGCGCAATGACGATGCGACGGTCCCAGAGAAGAGATATGGCCGCTGAGGGACAAGACCGATCTGCGACCACACGGATTCCAGCTCCAACTCCTTGACGTCCACGCCCCCTAGGAGCACCTCTCCCTCGGTGGCGTCATAGAGTCGTGGGATCAGATTGACAAGGGTGGTCTTGCCCGCGCCGGTGGAGCCGATGATCGCGGTCGTGGTTCCTGGCCGCGAACTGAAACTCACGTTCGAAAGCACCGGAGACTCGGCCCCGGGGTAAGAGAAGGTGACGTTCCTGAACTCGAGTGAGCCAGCGTCGGGCACTTCGCTTTGCGCTCCAGGAGCAGAAGCGACAGTCGTTGGCGTCTGCAGCACCTCGCTGATGCGATCCGCAGCGACAGCCGCTCGCGGAATCAGGACGAACAAGAAAGTTGCCATCATGACGGACATCAGGATCTGAATCAGGTACGTGAGGAACGCAGTCAGCGCGCCAACTTGCATCTCCCCCGACTCGACCCTTGGGGCGCCGAACCATAGGACGGCGACCGAGCCCAGGTTCATGATCAGCATCACCGCGGGGAACATCGCGGCAAAGTACATTCCGGCCTTGTATGCGGATTCCGTGACGTTCTCATTGGCGCGCGCGAAGCGCTCGCGCTCCTCGTGCTCACGGACGAAGGCGCGCACCACTCGGATGCCAGTGAGCTGTTCGCGCAGCACTCGGTTGATGACGTCGATGCGCTTTTGCATGCGACGGAAGTGCGGAACCATGCGGGTCACGATGAAGGCGACGATGCCCAGGAGCAGCGGAATTGCGACCACCATGATCCACGACAAGGCGACGTCTTGCTTGAGCGCCATGATCACGCCGCCGATTGCCATGAACGGCGCAGATACGAGGAGCGTTGCGCTCATGAGCACGAGCATCTGGACCTGCTGAACATCATTTGTGGACCGCGTGATGAGGCTTGGGGCTCCAAAGCGCTGCACGTCCGATTCCGCAAAGGTGAGCACCCGCTTCATCAAGTTGCCGCGAAGATCCCGCCCAACACCCATCGCCAACTTGGCGCCGAAGTAGACAGCGATGATCGCGCAGATTACTTGGCCAAAGCTGAGGGCGAGCATGATGCCGCCCGTCCTCCAGATGTAGCCGATGTCCCCCGTCGCCACACCGTTATCGATGATGTCGGCGTTGAGGCTCGGCAAAAACAGATTGGCGACCGATTGGAGCAATTGAAAGACAATCACTCCCGTAAGGAGCTTCGAGTACGGACGAATTGACTCGACAAGCAGCGACCAGAGCACAGACCCTCCCGGTAAATCCCCTCCGAGCACCTTACGACGAGCGCGGGGCTCGTGAGGCACCGAGATGTTCGCTCAACGCGATTCTTGGGGCCGTTGGCCTACGCTTGCGGCATGGCCGCCGAGGCACTCGAGATTCCGCTAGCGATTAACGTCGCGGCAGTCTTTGTAGGAGCGCTCGGGGGAGCGTTCCGCGCGGGCGAGGACGAGCGCGTTGACGTGGTTGGCGTCCTGACACTTGCCACGGTGATGGGCTTTGGCGGCGGCATCATTCGCGACGTCTTGCTCGGCAACCTTCCCCCCGCAGTGCTGCGCAGCCCTTGGTATGTCGCGTCGGTCGTCATCGCGGCCGCAATCGGGGTGTTTTTCCTGTACTACCTAAGCAAGCTCGGCAGGGTGTTGTGGGTGCTCGACGCGATGAGCATCGGCCTGTTTGCTTCTGTTGGCACCAACGCCGCACTGCTCGCTGGGCTGTCGTTCCTGCCCGCGGTGCTGATTGGAACCCTCGCCTCGGTTGGCGGACTGATCCTCGCGGACATCTTCCAAGGGCGGCCGTCATCGATCATGCATGTGGGGCCACCCAATGCAGCCGCGGGTCTAGCCGGGGCCTTCGCCTACGCACTGCTGTACACAGGAACGCACGCAATCATCACAACCATCGTCGCCGTCGCGGTGACATTCCTCGTTCGCCTCGCAGGGCCGCTGTTCCATGTGCGCGTTCCCCAGCCACGGCGTCGGGCATACGAACTGGAGCAGCGCTTGAGGGCGAAGGCCGCCAAGCGCCGCTCGAAGGAAATCAACGAGGGCTAGTCACCGCTGCTGAACGCGGCGTCGAACGCGGCGTCCGGAGCGTCGAACGCAAGCCTGCGCACAAACTCGAGCGCCTCCGGGGCGCCAAGGAGCCGGTCCATTCCCGCGTCTTCCCACTCAACCGAGATTGGGCCTTCGTAGCCGATCTGATTGAGCATGCGGAAGGAGTCCTCCCACTGCACATCGCCGTGGCCTGTGGAGATGAAGTCCCAGCCGCGACGAGGGTCTGCCCAAGCGAGGTGGGAGCCCAGGCGGCCGTTGCGGCCGTTGACCATGCGCTTGCGAGTGTCCTTGCAGTCAACGTGATAGATGCGGTCCTTGAAGTCCCACAAGAAGCCGACCGGATCGAGGTCCTGCCACACCATGTGGCTGGGGTCCCAGTTGAGGCCAAACGCCTCACGGTGGCCGATGGCCTCAAGAGTGCGGACGGTAGTCCAGTAGTCGTAGGCGATTTCGCTTGGGTGCACCTCGTGCGCGAACCGCACCCCAACCTCGTCATAGACGTCGAGGATGGGGTTCCAGCGATCGGCGAAGTCCTGATAGCCCGCGTCGATCGTTGCCTGGCTGACCGGCGGGAACATGGCGACGTACTTCCAAATCGCGGAACCCGTGAAGCCAACAACGGTGTTGACGCCAAGCTTCGCCGCGAGGCGAGCTGTGTGCTTCATCTCCTCGGCCGCGCGCTGACGCACGCCCTCGGGATCGCCGTCACCCCAGACGTGGCTGCCAACGATGTCCTTGTGGCGCTCGTCGATGGGGTCGTCACACACCGCCTGGCCCTTGAGGTGGTTGGAGATCGCCCACACCTTGAGGCCGTAGCGGTCCAAGAGGTCGAGCTTTCCCTGTACGTACTCGTCGTCGTCCCAGCGCCACGGGTCAAGGTGGTCGCCCCAGCATGCGAGTTCGAGGCCGTCGTAGCCCCACCCGGACGCAAGCTTTGCTACTTCCTCAAGAGGTAGATCAGCCCATTGCCCGGTGAAAAGAGTGATTGGTCGCGCCATTGCGATGTCCCTTCTAGAAGTTTTCGCCGGTCGATGTCCACGCGCTGGCGTTGGCTGAACTGCGCTCAACGGCGTCGAGCACGCGCTGAACCTGATAGCCGTCCGCAAAGGACGGGGATGGGTTCTCGCCGGTACTTACTGCCTCAACAAAGTCTTTCACTTGGTGAGAGAACGCATGCTCGTACCCGAGCATGTGGCCCGGTGGCCACCACGCGGCCACGTATGGGTGATCCGCTTCCGTCACAAGGATTCGCTTGAAGCCCTGCTCTGTGGCGGGAGCTGTCGCGTCGTAGTACTGCAAGGCATTCATATCTTCGAGATCGAAGAGAATCGCGCCCTTGTCACCCGCAACCTCGATCCGGAGCGCGTTCTTGCGCCCCGTCGCGAACCGCGTTGCCTCGAACAGCCCCGCCGAACCACCATCGAGCTGTGCGTGAAATGCGGAGTAGTCGTCAACAGTGACGGGACCGCGCTCGGTTCCGGCCGAACCGGAAAGCCCGTGTCCTTCACCGAGCACCGGGCGCTCCGTGACGAAAGTGCGCATCACGCCAGAGACGTCAGTGAGTTGTTGTCCAGTGATGAATTGCGCGAGGTCGATTGCGTGGGCGCCGATGTCGCCAAGGGCACCAGAGCCGGCCTTCGCCTTGTCCATGCGCCACGTCAAAGGTGCCTCTGCGTCAGTTAGCCAATCCTGCAGGTACTGCCCGCGGACCTGCCTGATCTCGCCGACGGCCCCGCTGCGCACAAGTTCACGAGCGAAAGACGCCGCCGGGACGCGGCGGTAAGTGAAGCCGACCATCGACCGCACCCCACGTTCGGCGGCGGCATCTGCCGCACGTGCCATGCGTCGTGCCTCGTCAGCGGTGTTAGCGAGAGGCTTCTCGCAGATCACGTGCTTTCCCGCTTCAAGCGCGGCGATAGCCATGTCGCAATGAGTATCACCGGGCGTCACGATGTCGACAATGTCGATGTCGTCGCGTGCGATGACCGCCTCAAAATCTTGACTTGCCTCATCCCAGCCCCAGGCCTCGGCTAGGTGAGCATTCTTTTCTGCGTCGCGCCCAACGAGCACGCTCATGTGCGGCTGCTGAGGCAGATCGAAGAATCGGGGTGCGACCCTCCAACCCTGTGAATGCGCGGCTCCCATGAAGCCGTTGCCGATCATCGCGACCCTAAGTGGCGCAGCCATGCTGCACTCTCCTTTGCTGTGGGGAGCAGAACGACTGGGCGGCCGCGTCCATTGAGGGCGCGGCCGCCACAGTCATGCTCTTAGGACTTGAAGCCGATCGGCAGGTACTCGTCCACGTTGTCCTTGGTGACCACCGGCGCATCGAGCACGATGCGGTGGGGGACTCCAGGAGAGGCGAGGTCTGCCAGGCTCTTGCCCTGCACAAGCAGGCGAGCGAGGGCGATGCCGTCCGCTGCCTGGGTCGACGGGTAGATGACCGTCGCCTCGAGAACGGTGTCGCCAGCCTTGATCGAGTTCATCGCGTTGAGCGAACCAGCGCCGCCAACCATGAAGAACTCGTCGCGACCTGCCTCGTCGATTGCCGCGAGGACGCCAACACCCTGGTCGTCATCGTGGTTCCAGATCGCGTCGATCTGGGGGTTTGCCGAGAGCAGCTGCTCGGTGACGGCCTGGCCACCCGCGATGGTGAAGTCGGCCGCGACGCGAGCGTCGACGTCGAGACCGCACTCTGCGAGAGCATCGTTGAATCCACGGGTACGGTCCTGCGTAAGCGGGAGCGAGTCAATACCAGCGATCTCAGCAACGATTGCGTCCGGGTTGTCGCCCAGCTTGCCGCAGATGTACTCGCCTGCACTCACGCCCATGCCGTAGTTGTCACCAAGGATGGTGACGCGAGCGGCGTCGTCCGACGAGAACTCGCGGTCAACGTTGATGACCGGGATTCCGGCATTCATCGCGTTGATGGCCGCCTCGGTGAGGGCTGCACCGTCGGTCGGCAGCAGGACGATTGCGTCAACGCCGTCGTTAACGAACTGCTCCACCTGGCTGATCTGAAGCGCGGCGTCGTTGGTGCCTTCTGCGATGCGCAGTTCGACGTCGGGGAAGCTCTCCCCCATCGCCTTTGCTGCAGAGTTGATAGCACCGAGCCAGCCGTGGTCGGCCGCGGGACCGGAGAATCCGATCACGACGGTGTCGCCGGCTGCGTTGTTGTCTCCTTGGGCGGCGGTGTTGTCGCCCGAAGGCGTGTCGCCGTCGTCGCTGCAACCCGCGAGAAGTGCGGTCACCGCGACGGCCGTGACTGCGGCCATGCCGAGTCGCTTTCGCCTCGAGAGGTTTGTAAACATGTTTCCTCCTCTAGAAATCACTGTCGTCGTTGCCAGCAATTAGAGGTCACCCAGCGTTGGGCCCGTTGGGGCTCCTCGGCGATTGATGTCCGCACTGACAAGGTCAACGTAACAGAACTTGGCGACGCACGTGCAACTTATGTACGTCACGCGTCATAACGATTTCGCAACGACGTTGGCGATACTTCTCCCCATATACGCGCGTAACGCGTGCGCGCGAGCCCACTGAGTCGGCCTCGCGCATTTGCTCGGCGGACGCCCGCACGCTGTGTTATGTTGTGCCCGTGATCGAAGACGACCACCCCGCGTCATTACTTGAGGTGCGGGGCCTCACCAAGTCCTTCGGCCCCGCGCGTGCGCTCACCGGGGTCGACCTCGACGTCCGTGCCGGCGAGGTTCACTGTGTCCTTGGCCAGAACGGCGCTGGCAAATCGACCCTCATTAAGACGCTCTCTGGCGCGCATCATCCAGACGCCGGCGAGATTCGTTGGCAAGGCGAACCCGTCAGGATCGGCAGTCCAGTCGCGGCTCTCGAACTTGGGATTGCGACGATGTACCAGGAGTTGGACGTTGTCGACGGTCTCACGATCGCTGAGAATATCTACCTTGGGCACGAGATCGCGCACGGTGGCGTTCTCAACCAGCGTGAGGCGCACCGCGCAACGCGAGAGCTGATGGACAGGCTCGGACACCCGTCGCTCAAGCCCAATCGTGAGGTGGGAACTCTCTCCCCCGCAAACAAACAGATCGTGTCGATGGCGCGGGCTCTCAGCCACGACATCAAGTTGATGATCATGGACGAACCAAGTGCTGTGCTCGACTCTGGCGAGGTTGACAACCTCTTCCGTATCGTTGGCGAACTCACCGAAGCAGGTATCGCCGTCATCTACATTTCCCACCGCCTCGAAGAGATCGAGCGGATCGGCGATCGCATCACCGTGCTCAAAGACGGGGCCAGCCCTGCATCGAACCTTTCCGTTCAGCAGACGCCTACCCGCGAGTTGATCGCCCTCATGACGGGCCGCCGCATCGAACAGGTCTTTCCCCCACGCGCAACCGTCCCCACTGACGCTCCCGTGCTGCTCGAGGTCAGTGATTTGAGTCTGCGCGGCGTCTTCCATGACATCAAATTCTCGGTACGTGCCGGAGAGATCCTGGGAATTGCGGGTCTGGTCGGCTCTGGCCGCTCAGAAATCCTCGAGACGATCGCGGGTCACCGCAAGGCGACCTCGGGCACGGTGACCGTGGAGGGAGAGAGCCTCACGCCTGGCTCTGTACAGCGCGCGGTCGGCGCGGGAATGGGACTGTCGCCAGAAGAGCGCAAGAGCCAGGGACTGCTGCTCGAGGAGCCCATCTTCAAGAACGCAACGCTGTCCACCTTTTCTCGCTTCGCCCGCGGGCCGTTGCTCAACGAGCCAGCGGAGCGCCGGGCAACTGAAGAGCAGATGAAGGTGCTTCACCTTCGCCCGGCGGAACCAAACCGCATCACCCGCACCCTTTCTGGTGGAAACCAGCAGAAGGTGATGCTCGCTCGCTGGCTCATCCACGGCACCAAGGTGCTACTGCTCGACGAGCCAACGCGCGGCGTCGACGTAGGCGCCCGCGTCGAGATTTATGGACTCATCAGGGAACTTGCGGCGCGAGGCACGGCGATTGTGGTCGTGTCTAGCGAGATCGACGAGGTCATTGGCCTGTCAGACAAGGTCGTCGTTGTCGCCGATGGCCGCGTGCTGGACGAGCGTCCGGCCACCCAAATTGACGAGCACGGCGTGCTCGACCTCGTGATGAAAGGAAGTGCCGCGTGAGCGAGCAGAGCAACAGCGTTGGCGGTGACGCGGAAGCCGTCGCGACAACCACCGAGCCCATCAGTCCCCGCGAGACGAAGGGCATGCGCGGCATGCCCGCTGCCTTTGGACGCAGCATCGGCCTCGTGATCGCGCTCCTCGTGCTCGTTGCTGTGGGCTGGGCAACCGCGGGCTCGAACTTCATGAGCCTCGACAACATGCTCGTCATCCTGCGCTTGGCGTCGGTGATCGGCGTCGTCGCGATCGGCATGACCTTCGTCATCACCGCGGGCGGCATTGACCTTTCCGTGGGATCGGTGCTTGGCCTGGCGTCAGTGGTTGCAAGCCTCGGCGCGATCCAGACGGCATCGGAGGGCTTCTGGCCGCTCATGGTGTTCGCCGGTATCGCAACAGGTGTGATCGCGGGTCTCATGAACGGCATGATCATCGCGTACGGCAAGGTTGTCGCGTTCATCGCGACCCTCGCGATGCTCGTTGCCGCTCGCGGCGCGGCGGAACTCATCTCGCAGCGCCAGTCTCAGGTAGTCGTCAATCAGGGCTTCAAGTCGTTCTTTCGTCAGGAGCCGCTGGGCATTTCGCTAGTGATCTGGATCTTCGCGATTGTCGCGATCGTCGGCTGGTTCCTGCTCAACCGCACAACCTTTGGTCGCCGCACGGTCGCGATCGGTGGCAACGCAACCGCAGCTCGCCTCGCGGGCGTCAAGGTCAAGCGCCACACGGTGTACCTGTACATGCTGTCCGGCGCTGCGGCGGGCATCGCCGCCACGATGCTTCTGTCGCGCACCACCGCGGGCATCTCGACGCACGGCGGGCTTTACGAGCTCGACGCGATCGCCGCCGTGGTCGTAGGTGGAACCCTGCTCATCGGCGGTCGCGGCACCATCGGTGGCACGGTGCTCGGCGTGCTGTTGTTCTCCACGCTGACGAATGTGTTCGTGCAGAACGACCTGTCGACGTCCGTACAACTCGTTGCCAAGGGCGTCATCATCGTTGTCGCGGTCATGCTGCAGCAGCGGTTCGCGAGCCGCGAAGGAGTGACGAGTACGTAGTGGCTAGAGGCGCCGCGCGAAGGTGACCACCGCGTCGTCTTCGTCAACCGCCGCAAAACCGACCCGAGGGTAGAAGGCCTGTGCGCCGGCGTTTTCCTTCTCCGCAACAAGATGTAGGCCGCTGGCTCCAGTAGCTGCAACCAGAGCCGCGCAGGCTTCGATGAGTGCCCGGCCCGCCCCATGGCCCTGCTGATCCGGGAGCAGGTCAATGTGGAGGTGGGCCGGGTACTCGTCGAGTTGCGGGATGAGCATGCGCTGGGGATGTCTCGCAGAAGGAATCAGCCACTCGTCGGCAGCGGTTCGCATGGGGTGGTGGGCGGCTCGCGATGGCCACCACTCGTTCACAAACCACTCTTGGAATGCGCGAGTGTCCGTCGCGCCGAGAACGTAGCCGCGCGCTTCGCCTGCCACGTCCCATACGAGCGCGAATCCGCCTGGACCGTGGAGGTAGGGCGTCGCGTACACGTCCGCAAGAGTCTGATCGTTGCTGAAGCGCCCGGTCGCATCCTTGCCCGCAGCGCCCGTGAGCAGGCAGATGCGGGCGATTTGCTCGAAGTCCTGCGGCGCTGCCGCGCGAATAGTCACGGCCCGACGCTACAGTCGCTGAGCGGTAGCCCCACGTACGGGCCCGACGGTGTGGACAAGTTCCCAGGTCTCGTCACCGATGCCCTCTGGCCAAGTGAGCCCGGCGAGGTCCGTTCCCATAACCAGGACCGACGGACCGGCACCGGAAACAACGGCGGCGTAGCCGGCGTTGCGGAGGTGGCCCAGCATCGCCACCGCTGGCGCCATCACATCGGCGCGATACGACTGGTGAAGTTTGTCTTCCGTGGCGGGCAACAGGAGGTCTGGATGGCCGGCGAGCGCGTTCACGAGTAGCGCCGCGCGGCCCACGTTGAACGCGGCATGCGTATGCGGAACCTGGGGCGGAAGCACGGCACGCGCCTCCTTTGTTGGCAGCACGGAACCCGGGATCAAGACCGCGGTCTCGACGCGCGCGTCCAGTACCAGCGATGATGCATGCGCACCGTCGCCGTCCACCCACGCGACCGTGGCCCCGCCGTAGATTGCAGGGGCCGCGTTGTCTGGGTGGCCCTCGAACGCCGTTGCGATGCGCAGCGCAGCGGCCTGATCAAGAGCCTCGGGCTCGGCGATCATCGCGCGAGCGGCGGTAATGCCTGCGACGACGGCCGCCGCAGAAGAACCGAGCCCCTTGCCGTGAGGAATGCGGTTGGTTGCGCGAATGTCGAGGCCAACCTGCGACGCGCCAACGCTGTCTAGCGCCTCGCGAAGGGCACGAACCACAAGGTGAGACTCATCGCGAGCGAGAGTGTCCGCCCCTTCACCTTCAACGGAGATGATCACCTCAGCCGAGGCCAAGGCACGGACCTCAATCGCATCGCGAACACCAAGCGCCATGCCCAGCGTATCGAAGCCGGGCCCAAGGTTTCCAGCGGTTGCCGGAACCGAGACGCGCACGTGATCGGCAACGAGGCGCATGCCTACAGCCCCAACGCGCGCGCGGCGGCCTCAACGTCAACGGGAATCACTTGCGGCTCTACGGACCTGTCGCCAAGCGCAGTCGCGGTGTCCTTGAGGCCGTTGCCGGTAACCGTCACGGTGATCGTGGCGCCGCGAGGGACTTCGCCGAGCGCTCCCGCAGCGAGGAGGCCCGCGATTCCCGCAGCCGACGCGGGCTCAACAAAGACGCCGACGTCTGCTGCAAGCCGCGCCTGAGCCGAAAGGATCTGCGTGTCAGTGACCGCGCGAATCCAGCCGCCTGAATCATCGCGAGCGGCAACCGCGAGATCCCACGAGGCCGGGTTGCCGATGCGAATCGCGGTAGCGACCGTCTCTGGGTCCTTGATCGGGTGCCCAACAACGAACGGCGCGGCACCAGCGGCCTGCACACCCCAAATCTTGGGGCGGCGCGTGGCCTTGCCTGCCTCCGCGTACTCGTTGAAGCCCATCCAGTAGGCGGAGATGTTTCCCGCGTTGCCCACAGGGAGCATGTGGATGTCCGGAGCATCGCCAAGCGCATCAACGATCTCGAAGGCGCCGGTCTTCTGCCCGTGCAGGCGGTAGGGATTCACGGAATTCACAAGTGCGATTGGGTACCGCTCCGAGAGGTCTCTCACGATGTCGAGGCACTCGTCAAAGTTGCCATCTACCTGCACAAGGTCCGCCCCATGCATGATCGCCTGCGCCATCTTGCCCGCGGCGATCTTTCCCTGCGGGATCATCACGACGCAACGCAGCCCGGCGTGGGCGGCGTACGCGGCGGCAGAGGCAGAGGTGTTACCCGTGGAGGCGCACACCACGGTGTGGTCGCCATCCTTGACGACCTGGGTGAGTGCCGCGGTCATGCCGCGGTCCTTGAACGAACCCGTGGGGTTCATACCCTCGACCTTGACGAAGACCTCGGCGCCAACCTCGGCAGAAATCGACGCGGCCCGCACCAAAGGCGTACCGCCCTCGCCAAGGGTCACCACAGCGTCGGACTCCTCAAAGGGCATGTATTCCATGTACTCGCGGATCGCGCCGCGCCACTGGTGAGCCATTACTCCCCTTCAATCCTCAGAACGCTGATGACCTCGACCACGGCGTCGGCGGTGCGAAGCTCCGCGACGGTCGCCGCGAGGTCGCTCTCCGCGGCCCTGTGCGTCGAGATGACAAGGACGGCGGTGCCACGATCCGCGATCTGCCGCACGGTCTCGATGCTCACGCCGTGAGCGGCAAACACGTCCGCGACGCTCGCGAGCACCCCCGGCCGGTCCGGCACGCTCATGCGCACCGCGTAGCGGGTTTGCACAGCCGCGATGGGCAGCACCGCGTTGACGGCGTAGTTGGATTCGCGCGGCCCGCGCCCGCCCGACGCACGGTGCCGGGAAACGCTCACAAGGTCGCCAAGCACGGCCGACGCTGTGGGCACCCCTCCCGCGCCCTGGCCGTAGAACATCAGCTCGCCAGCAGCAGCGGCCTCGACGAAGATCGCGTTGTAGGCGCCGTGGACGCCCGCGAGCGGGTGAGCGGCCGGGACGAGTGCCGGGTGAACCCGAACCGCCACCGCGCCGTTGGTGCGCTCCGCAATCGCGAGCAGCTTGATGACCTGGCCGTTGTCGCGAGCCGCAATCACATCCGCTGCGGTGACGCCAGAGATGCCTTCGCGGTACACGTCCGCGAGCGAGACGCGCTGGTGGAACGCAAGCGAAGCAAGGATCGCGGCCTTCGCGGCGGCGTCGAAGCCCTCGACGTCTGCGGTGGGGTCCGCCTCCGCGTAGCCGAGCTCTTGCGCCTGCTTGAGCGCTACCTCGTAGTCGAGTCCGCGCTGAGTCATCTCGTCGAGAACGTAGTTGGTGGTGCCGTTGACGATTCCGAGGATGCGCTCAACCTGATCGCCCGCGAGCGACTCGCGAACCGGCCGAACGATCGGTATGGCTCCCGCGACGGCGGCCTCAAAGTAGAGGTCTACGCCCGCGGCGTCCGCGGCCTCGAAGAGCTCCGGGCCGTGCGCCGCGAGCAGCGCCTTGTTCGCGGTGACGACGGACGCGCCTCCGGCGATCGCGGACAGAATCAGGGTGCGGGCGGGCTCGATGCCGCCCATGAGCTCAACAACAACGTCTGCACCGGCGACGAGCTCCTCGCCGTCTTCGGTGAGCAATTCCGCAGGGATTCCTTCGCGGGCCTTTGCGGCGTCCCGGACAAAGACGCCGGAAACGTGCAGGGGCGCGCCGATTCGAGCGGCGAGGTCCTCAGCGTGCTCTGCGAGGAGGCGAACCACCTGCGAACCCACGGTTCCGGGACCGAGGATGGCTACGGCGATGGGCCGCTTGGAAGGCTCGGACACGGCACCAACTCTAGCGGGGTGCGGCACCGGCCTTGGCGCGTGCGGCAGTATGGCCGGATGGCGGAGCGCGACGTACTGGACTCCTCCCGCTGGCGACCGCGCCGCATCGCGAGATTCGCGTACTACTTCACCATCGTCGAGCTGCGATCGTTGGTGTTCGCGATCGCGATCTTCGCGGCTCTCGCGGCGTCCGCGGTGGTGCCACTACCCATCGCCAGATACGACGCACTGCTGATCTTTGGAGTAGTACTCACGCTCACTCTGTGGGCGATCGGGTGGGAGACGGGGCGGGAGGTCCTCGTCATCTGCGCGTTCCACCTCATTGGGCTCGCGCTCGAGCTATTCAAAGTGCAGCAGGGCTCGTGGGTGTACCCGGAGGACGCGATCACCAAGGTCGCGGGCGTTCCGCTTTATGCGGGGTTCATGTACGCCGCCGTGGGCTCGTACATAGTGCAGGCGTGGCGCCGCATGGATCTGCGCGTCACTGACTTCAGGCTCATCACCATGTCGATTCTGGCTGTGCTCGCGTACGCGAACTTCTTCACCCACCACTGGATCCCTGACCTGCGCTGGATCATCGCGATCGCGTTCGTCATTGCCCTGTGGCGCACGCTCGTGCACTTCAGCGTTGGCGGCCACCGGTATCGAATGCCGCTCGTGCTCGCCTTCGTGGCGATTGGCGGTGCGCTGTGGTTCGCGGAGAACGCGGCAACCTTCTTGGGGGCGTGGAAGTACCCGGATCAACTCGACGTGTGGCGATCAGTCCACGTTGGCAAGGTGGGTTCGTGGTCGCTGCTGGTGAGCCTCAGCTTTGTGCTCGTGGCGATTCTCAAATACATCGAGGGCGAACTGTTTGGGCATCCCGGGGACCGGCGGGCCGTTGAGCCGCACCATCGCGGCGAGGAGCCACCCACGACATAGGGGCGGCCCGGTTCACTGACTGGGTCAGGAGAACATCTGGCTGCCGCCGGGAGACGAAACTCCCGCAGAGGCAAAGCCCACAATGTTGGCAAAGCGCCGCAGCCATGGCTGGCTCGGCGCTGCATTGTCGTCGTGGGGCTCGTCGGATTGAAGGTCCGTCATGATCGGACGCTCGTCTTCATGAATTTCCATCACGATTCCCCTTTGATCGGTTGCGCCAAGTCTGGCACCAACTCCAGGCTTCGGCAACAGATTCTTGGGCTGTTCTTAAGCGAAACTTTGACAATTTCGAAGATGTGCATCAACTGCGCACTCAACGACCGCAGTACGTGGTCGCCGACCTACTTGTCGGTTCGCTTCCCCGCTTCTTTGCGCGCCGCGGAGAGTGCTTGATAGGCCTCGGCAGGGCGCAGTCCACTCTGATGTGGCACTGAAATTGGTCGCTCCACACGCCGAAAACTAAACTGTCCGGACGTGTAGGTGGGTTGAGATGCCCCCGAACTGCGTGCAACGTGATCTGTCACGATGACCTTCCCCGTGCTCTCCAGGATTCCTTGATACTACGCCGCTCGACCACATACCGTCGGCATTGAAGTGAATAACCCAACACCGCGAAACTAAGCACCATCAGCGCGCCCTGCACCCAGGCCAACAACGGTTCAGCCGGCATGGTTCCTATGACTAGCGCTGTTAGGAACAGTGTTCCACCTGCGATAGTCGTCGTGTCGCGGAACGGCTTGACATACGTCGCCACAAGCCAGTGCTTTGGCCCGCGACCCAGCAGTGGCCCAAGAGCCCCCGCGGCCGCGAGCAAGAGCGATGTGGACGGCTCAACATTCAGGCCGACCAGTCCGAGCATCCACATCTCCCAGGTGCCTACGAAGAGATACGTGCACAAGGCGGCGCCGGCCGTCGCGGAGAACAGCGCAACCCGCGTTACCGTCGACTCGCTCACGCCGATGTTCGACTCTAATTCTGCTCGGACCCAGACACTTTCTGGGACGGCCACAAGGTGGTGAATCGAAGAGGATTCATCGGTCGACGCAAGTTCTTCGACACCCGCGATGCCTGCGCCGCCCATCTCGGGTGTCAAGACATTGACGATGCGTGACGAGGTCAACGCCAACGGCGCTGGCACCTCAACCTCGACGTGGGTCGAGCTTGCGAAACCGAAAGCGCCGACTCCCCACGCAATTCGATGTGCCCGAACGTTCGGCCTGAAGGCATTTCCGGAACCAGCGTCGTAGCAGTACTTGACCGTAGTTCTGCTGTGTGTGACACCGTGGACTTCAACGAGAAGCACGTACTTATCGATGAACTGCGCCAACGCCAGGAGGAATACAACTCTGGCGTTCCGAGACGCGCCCTCGACGTAGGCAATCCGGGCAACGAGATCTTGGAAGCACCTCGCCGCCTCTTCCGGCCGTGCGGTCGCAATGGCAACAAAGTCTTCGCGGAATCGCTCATGTGAGGTCACGACTCCTTCTGCGATGACCGCCAGCGCGTCCGCGACGCATTCTGCGTTCTGTTGCGTGGTGAGGGTGTGCGCGTGCCCCTCGGCGACGGACACATCAAACCGCGTCATCGGCCCTTTGCGCGCCCATGTGAGCGGCACAACAAGACCCTTGCCGGGACCCTCCGGATGGCGATCTTTGGCGACGAGCATGTCGAGGGAGACGCGCACGAGGGTATTCCCGGCATCGTCCATTCGTAGCGACTCAACTCGCCGCAGAATCCAACTAGGGTCGATGAACGCGGTGTCCAGAATGTGAGGCGTGGTATCCCCCGGTACTTCACTCATGCGAAGAACCTAGCGGAGGCGTCCGACATGGGACGTCGCCCGGCAGATATGTGGACTGCGGCGCCCGCTCACGGTGCGGATTGGGATCGGCTAAAGTCGGCCGCGCCAAACGTCCCAATCGAGCAGGTCCGCGATCGTGTCCCTGCGGATGTGCACGGTCGCGACGCCATTCCTCACCGACACAACAGCGGGGCGCAGCGCAGAGTTGTAATTGTTCGCCATCACCCGTCCGTACGCGCCCGTGGCGGGCACCGCGAGCAGGTCACCGCGTTCAATGTCATTCGGAAGGTCTACGTCGCGAACCACCACGTCCCCACTCTCGCAATGCTTGCCAACCACTCGCGACAAAGCCGGCACAGCGTCGGACAGTCGCGAAGCGATCGCGGCCGTGTACTCGGCGCCGTAGGTGATGGTGCGCATGTTGTCGCTCATGCCGCCGTCCACCGCGACGTATTGGCGGTGGCCGTCGTCATCGAGAACTACGTGCTTCACTACGCCGACGCGGTAGAGGGTCATGCCCGCGGGCCCCGCAATTGCGCGGCCGGGTTCGATTGACAGGCGCGGCCAATCCCCGCCCGCGTTTTCCAGGGCCGACGCTACGGCACCCGCGATTCCCGCTGCGGCTTCCGCGGGGGTGAGTTCGTCGTCGCTGTCGGTGTACCGGATTGCGTAGCCGCCACCAAGGTCGACCTCCGGGAGGTCAACGCCGGTCTCCGCGGCGAAAGCGGCTCGCAGGCCGAGCATGCGCTCTGCGGACTCCCTGAAGGCGTCGATCGAGAGGATTTGACTGCCTATGTGGGTGTGAATTCCGAGGAGTTCGATTCCAGCGGCGTCGTGGCAGGCGTTGAGGGCCTCGAAGGCCGCACCCGTCGCGAGCGACAGGCCGAACTTCTGGTCCTCATGCGACGTCGCGATGTACTCGTGGCCACCCGCGTGAACGCCAGTCGTCACTCGCACAAGGACGGGAGCGACGACCTCCAACTCGCGAGCAATCGCGTCAAGAACCTCGATCTCGGTAAAGGAATCGACGATGATGCGGCCGATGCCTACCTCGAGGGCGCGGTGCAGTTCCTCGTTTGACTTGTTGTTGCCATGGAGGGCGATGCGTTCTGCTGGCATGCCGCCGCGGAGCGCGAGCTCCAGCTCACCACCGGACGCGACGTCGATGCTCAGCCCATCCTCCGCAATCCACGACGCGATGCGCGAGGTCAGCAGCGCCTTCGACGCGTAGAAGACGTCAAGTTCAGCGCCGTGCGCCGCGAAGGCGGCAGAGAACTCGTCGCGGAACTCGCGAGCGCGAGAGCGCAGGTCCTCTTCGTCTACGACGTACAGCGGTGTGCCGAACTCGCCCGCGAGCTCGCGAACATCCGCCCCGCCTACGGACAACGCGCCATCATCAGTGCGCTTGACCGTGCGCGACCACGGGCTTTCCATCACATCCGCTCCGGCGCGGTGACGCCGAGCAGGGCGAGGCCGTTGCGCAGCACCTGGCCCGCGGCGTCATTGAGCCACAATCGCGTGCGGTGCAGGTCGGTGACCTCCTCGTCGCCGAGCGGAGTCACCCGAGTGCGGTCGTACCAGCCGTGATACGCCGCGGCGAGCTGCTCGAGGTAGCGGGCAACGCGGTGCTGCTCGCGGAACTCGACGGCCTGGGTGACAACGCGAGGAAACTCGCCGAGGATGCCAAGCAGTGCGGACTCCGACTCATGAGTCAGCAATTCGGGAGCGAAGCCGTCCGCCCGGCGAATGCCGTATTCGGCAGCATTGCGTGCCACGCCTGCCGTGCGAGCGTGCGCGTACTGAACGTAGAAGACGGGGTTCGAGTTCGACTGCGAGGCAAGCACATTGAGGTCGATGTCGATGTTGCTGTCCGCAGACGAACGCGTGAGCGCGTACCGAGCAGCGTCAACCCCAACGACGTCCACGAGGTCCTCCATGGTGACGACGGTGCCCGCTCGCTTCGACATGCGCACCGGCTGGCCCTCCTTCACGAGGTTGACCATCTGACCGATGATGACCTCCACCGCGTTGGGGTCGTACCCAAGCGCTGCGGCGGCGGCCTTGAGGCGGGCGATGTAGCCGTGGTGGTCGGCGCCGAGCAAGAAGATGAAGCGGTCCGCGCCGCGCTCGTGCTTGTCGCGGATGTACGCGATGTCGCCAGCTATGTACGCGGGGCGCCCGTCGCTGCGGATGACGACGCGGTCGCGGTCGTCGCCGTAGTCGGTCGAGCGTAGCCACCACGCGCCCTCGGCCTCGTACAGTGCCCCGGAGGCCTTGAGCTCCTGGATCGCCTTCTCAACGGCTCCTGACTTGTGCAGGGAGTCCTCGTGGAAGTAGACGTCAAAGTCGACGCCGAAGTCGTGCAGCGACTTCTTGACCTGGTCAAACATCAGTCCAACGCCGCGCACGCGGAAGAACTCGAGTGCCTCCTCGCGGGGAAGCTCGATGGGATCGACGTCTCCGCCGGCCATCGCCTCGACCATGACCTCGTTGGCGATGTCCTGGATGTACTCGCCGCCGTAACCGTCCTCGGGCGCATCCTCGCCGGTCACGACGGCGAGCAGCGACGCCGCAAAGCGGTCGATCTGCACGCCGTGGTCGTTGAAGTAGTACTCGCGAATGACCTTTGCCCCGTGCGATTCCAGTAACCGCGCAAGCGAGTCACCAACGGCGGCCCATCGTGCGCCGCCAAGGTGCACGGGGCCCGTGGGGTTCGCGGAAACGAACTCGAGGTTGATCGTCGTGTTGTAAAGCGACGCTCCCGTGCCGTAACCCTCGCCAAACTCAACGATCCCGCGCGCAAGCTCGCCCGCGGCGTCGGCCCGGAGACGGATGTTGAGGAAGCCTGGGCCCGCAATTACTAGCGACTCGATTCCGGCCTCTGCCTCGAGCCGTGAGGCAAGCTTTTCTGCAAACTCCCTGGGAGACAGCCCCGCGCGCTTGCCTAACTGGAGCGCGACGTTCGTTGCCCAGTCGCCGTGCTCGCGCTGGCGGGGGCGCTCAACGCGCACCTCGCCGATGTCGCCCTCGATTGTGAAGGTGCCGTCGTCGACACCTGCCTCGATGGCGGCAAGGATGGTTGCAGTCAGTTCCTCTGGAGTCACCCGGCAAGTCTAGTCGGGCAGCCGACGCCTACTTCAGTTCCGTTGGCACGCCGGGTTCCAGGAGCGTAAGCCTGCCCGACGCCCCGCTCCAGTTGGCGACGAACGCGTCCCTTGGCTCGCTGAAGTGGGCCCAATCGTCGATGTGCACCGGAACGATGGTTGCGGCGGGCCACAGTGCGGCGACCGCAGCGGTGCGTTCGGCATCAAGGGTGAGCGGATCCGGGCCGCGATTGGCGACCCGTGCTGCGCCGGCGCAAAGTATTGCGATCGCCACATCGGGGAATGCGGCTGCGATCTCGCGTGCCACGGATACCTCCGAGTTGTCGCCGGAGAAGTACAGCGTTGGCCGGCCATCGGACTCGAGCACAAACCCGATGACAGGGCCGGTGTGCTCTGCCACCCCGGGCGGGCCGTGCAGCGCGGGGACTGCGGTGACGGTGACGGCCCCAACGGTGACTGTCGTCCACGGCTCAAGGCCCAACGTGCCTGGCACGCGCCGGGCACCCTCCGCCGTGGTGAGAACCACCGGAACCTGTTCGAGCACTGCCCTGCCCTCGTTGTCGAGGTTGTCTGGGTGGTGGTCGTGGGACACGAGGGCGAGGTCGATCGCGCCCAGCCTCAGCGTCGCGACCGCCGGCCCACGGGTCTTGACGAGGCCGTGGCTCTCACCAGGCGGGTCAAACGTGGGGTCGGTGATGACGGACAGGCCGGCGTACTTAAACAGGACCGTTGGCCCGCCAACGAGGGTTGCGGTGATCACCGAACCATCGTGGCACGCCTTTGGTTGTTGCTCAGTCCTCCGCGAGCACGATGATGAGGTCGCCCTCCGAGTAGACGTGCGTCTCGGTCTTGAGCGGATTGACGTGAATGACGGCCTTGCCGTCGCCAGAGCCAGCAGGCGTGGCATCGCGGTAACCAAAGGCCGTCTCAGCTCGACGCGCGGCGCCTTCGAGCACCGTGTAGAAATCCACCGGTTCGCCGAGCTTCACGTACCACTCGGCGGGGCGCAGGTAGATCTCCGAGCCCTCCGATGAGAACAGCTGGTCATAGACCTCGTTCAGCGCAGCATTCTCGGAGATCTGCGCCATCATCAGGCTGATGATGTTGTCGCTGACGATGAAGTCATCCGCGCGAGTGACCTCTGCGAGCCTGCGGTTCCGGTCGTCGATCATCTCGGACACGATGTTGAAGTCCGTGCCCAACTCGGCTGCAATCTCACGCAAGTGGAGCAGCGTGATCAGCGTCCTTGAGTCTGCGGGCTCCGCCTCCAGGTGGTCGCGGTAGGCGAGAACCAGGATGTGGTCGTAGGACTGTGGGTCGAGTGACTCGAGAAGCGCGCGATCCCAAGTCTGTCCGGTCCTGACGTCAAGTTCGAGGCGCTCGATCGGGCGGAGCTTTGGAAGTTTGCGGTCGCTCACAATGGTGACCGTTGAGCCAGCTGCGGTGTACTCGTCAAGTTCGGCAACGATGAGCGGAAGTTGCGAGTGCGAGCCAATGATCAACACTCGCTCTGGCGTCGCATCCTCGGCCGCAATGCCCGTGACGAGATCGAGATTGGGTTGGCCCCGCTCTGCAAGTTCGATCGTCGAGTCGTCCTCTGCAATGACGATCAGTTCGTCGCCGTCTGCGAGAACGCGGTCTACAGGCGGATTGAGAATCGCGCCTTCTGAGGTCATGACGCCAACGACTGAGGAAGAAGCAAACTCGAACTGGCATTCAACGAAGGTCTTGCCAACCAGCGAAGGCTGCTCCGTGAAGTACATCTCGTCGCCGTCGAACTGCAGCAGCTCCGAATACACGCGAGATAGGCCACTTTGGCGGCAGGTCTGCACGGTGAGCTTTGAGATCGTCTCGAGCGGCAGGATCCACTGCGCCTCTTCCTTGCCCACGAGCTGAGCGACGCTGAGGTTGGCGGGATTGCGGATCTCGCCAACGACGTGGATCTCGTGCTCGGGGCGCTCAGGGTGGTTCGTGAGCGACAGGGTCGTCTTGATGGTTGCCGCGTCAGGATCGTCCGCGTCCTCGTCGCCGAGCACAATGATTGATCGCGCGGCGTAGGGATTCGCGCGCAACAGTTCATGCTGATCCAAGGGGTCGCCGCTGCGGCAGACGACCCTCGTGTTCTTGGTGTCCGGCACCTTTTCCTTGATGAGGTCTTCCATGTCGACGCGATCCCGGTCAGCGAGAACCACGATCGAGGGCTTCTTCTCAGACTCGTTGGCGACAACGAGTTCCGAGATGATTGCGTACACCTTGGAGCTCCATCCAAGAATCACCGTGTGGTTGGTCTCGAGCACCGCGGAGCGGCCCTTGCGGAGCTGTGTGATGCGGTCGTCGAACGTCGCAGAGACAACACCGATGAGGCTCGCTACGACGAGCACACCGAAGAGAGTCGTGAGGAGTGAGAGGAACCGCCACGCCGGTCCTACGTCGCCAGAGAACGTGCCGGGGTCAAGGGTGAACGTGAGTTGGCGCCACGTGGCCTCGATGATGCCAAGGTCGTCATCCTTCCCGTTGTCCTGCAACGGGAAGATGTTGAAGACCCACGCAACGAGCCCCGCGACGATGACCCACGCAAGGCTGATGAGGCCTAGGAGCCCAATGATGGCGACATTGCCGCGAGCCATGACGTTGTCGAACCAATAGCGAATTCGCGCGCCGATGCTGGGCTTATCCATGTGGTGTTCTCCCCTTTGAGCAGTTCTTAGCCGGAGTGACCCTAGCGGACTCGAGGCCCATCGCAACAGTGGGATGTGGCGCTTTCGATTGTTTGCCGCGCCGGTAAACGCTTGCCGTTACCGTCAGGCCGCTCCACACGGACACTGCTGCTAAGCAAGCGCACCGTCCACACGGCGAGGCACCCGCCTTGTGGGACTGTCCCTCAGCACGTCCGGGAGAACTCGTTGGGGAGCGTCCTGAAAAGCGATTGGCCGTTGGAATCGGCGCACCGCAGTCGCCCCAACTGACGTGTGCAGCGACGTGGTCGCGGGATAGGGGCCGCCGTGGTGTTGAGACCACGTCACCGCTACGCCAGTGGGCCACCCACCAAAGAGAACTCGGCCCGCACGGTGAGAGGCAACGTCGACCAGGGCCGAGACATCCTCTTCGGGCTCTGCATGGACTGTGACCGTAAGGCTCCCGCCCATAGCGCTCAAGGTGCGCACAGCGTCGGGCATGTCGTCATAGCGAACAAGCAGGGTCACGGGCCCAAAGACTTCTTCAAAGAACGCTGCACTGGCGGCACGGGCGGCCGCGGAGTCCGTGGCGAGGACGGAGGGAATCCCCTGCTCCGCGTCGCCTGCGATGACGTCGACGCCCTCGCGCGCAGCCAGCGCAATAAGCCCGTCTCCAAATCGGTCCGCGATGGCGTCGCTGAGCATCGCGTGTGCCGGTGCGGTGACGTGACGCGCGATCGCGGCCTCGAGCTGTGACCCGCGAGGAACGAGCACCACACCAGGCTTGGTGCAGAACTGACCCACACCCAACTGGAACGACGCCGCCAGGCCTGCCGCTAGTGCCTCCCCGCGCGCGGCATCCGCTGCGGGGGTGACGACCACTGGGTTGATCGACCCAAGTTCGCCGTAGAACGGAATGGGTTCCGGCCGTGCACTCGCCCGATCAAATAACGCGCGACCTCCCGCCACCGAGCCGGTGAACGATGCCGCAGCGATCGCCGGATGTTCCACCAGCTCGACCCCCGCGTCGAAGCCTTCGACGAGGCTGAAAGTTCCGTCCGGGGCTCCAGCGCGCTCCAGGGCGCCTGCGACCAGTTCGGCTGTGCGCCTCGACAGGCGCGGGTGGCCAGGGTGCGCCTTCACCACCACCGGACAACCCACGGCAAGGGCCGACGCTGTGTCACCTCCCGCAACGGAGAACGCGAAAGGGAAGTTCGAGGCCGCGTACACGGCGACGGGACCGACAGGAATCAGGATCCGCCGAAGGTCTGGCCTTGGGGGTACTGCATCAGACGCCCCGTGGTCGATAGTCGCCTCAAGGTACGAGCCTTCTTCAATTACGGAAGCAAACATGCGCAACTGTCCAGTGGTGCGCGCAACCTCCCCGGTCAACCGCGCGGGACCAAGATGGGTTTCCTCGTCGGCGAGGCTCACCAGCTCCTCGACGTTGGCGTCAAGTTCGTCTGCGATGCCACGCAACCACGACGCGCGTTGCTCGTCTGTGGCGGCCCGAGTGCCCGCAAAGGCTTCCAGCGCGGCCTGCGCGGCGGCGTCCACGGAACTGGCGTGTTCCGCCGTGGGCCCTATGGCGTGGCTCATGATGCCTCCTGCTTGAATCTGAGGCCCAGCCCGTTCCGTGGGCCCCCGCCGGCCCAGCCATCCGCGATCACCACTCCGCTCGGCTCAACGAGCGCCCCAAGGTGTTCAAAACTTGCGTCCTCGACGTCCTCGACCCACGTGGTCTCTGGCAGCGCAAAGGCAATTTGTGCCGACAGTTCTGGCAACAGGTGTGGAGCCAGTTCCACCTTGCGCTCTCTGGCGAGCTTCGCGATCTCCAAGAACGGCGTGATGCCGCCCACGCGCACCACGTTGGGCTGCACGATGTCGACCGCTTGGGCATCGAGCGCGTCCCTGAAGCGATGCCAGGTGTGCACGTTCTCGCCGAGCGCGATCCGCACCCCGGTGCGACGCCGCAGTTCCGCGTGCCCGGCAATGTCGTCGGCCCGCAAGGGCTCCTCGAGCCACTCAATGTTGAACGCCGCCAACTGCTCAACTGCGCGCGTGGCCTCGTCGAGCTCCCACCGTTGGTTGGCGTCAACCATGAGTTTGCGGTCGTCACCGATAGCGTCCCGAACAGCGCCGATGCGCTCCACGTCGTCACCAAGCTTTGGCCGACCCACCTTCACTTTCACGGCGCTAAAGCCAGCATCAACCCAACGGCGGGCTTGTGCGACGAGGTCATCGAGCGAGTAGTGAAGGTTGACGCCGCTCCCGTACGCGGGTTGGCGATCATGTGTGCGACCGAGGAGTTCCGGCAAACCGGCGTTGACGCGACGTGCCGCGAGATCCCACAAGGCGGTGTCAACGCCTGCGAGTGCGATGGTTGTGACTCCCCCGCCACCCGCCTCATGCACGTGTTCCCACAACTCGCGCCAGCAACTCGGATCCGCATCCATCCCCAACGCGAACGGAGCGATGTCCTCATCAAGCATCGCGTGAACGGCTGCGGCACCACGCGACGGAGTCCAGGCAAAGCCGTGGCCGGTTGCGCCGTCACTGTCGCGCACGTCCACAACGATGACGTGAACGGCCCGTACGTCCGATCCCCACGGCCGCAGCAACGGCACGCTCAACGTGCGGGTGCGAATCTCGCTGAGCGTCGCGGTCACAGCAGTGCCCTGCCCTGTTCGATGATGTGGCCGAGCCGGCTCTCCTGCTCGGCAGTGGGATCAACGAGCGGCGCACGCACAGAGCCCACAGGTTCTCCCGCAAGCCGCAGCCCGGCCTTGATGAGCGACACGGCAAACCCGGGGACCTCGTCACGCAACGCGACGAGTGGCGCGTAGAACCCAGCGAGCAGTCGCGACTGTGCTTCCTCGTCTTGCGCTTGGTACGCACGGTAGAAAGCCATCGCGATATCAGGAGCCATAGCAAAGACCGCAGAGGAGTACAGCGGCACTCCAATGGCGCGATACGCCGCTTGGCTCATCTCAGCCGTCAACAAACCGTTGAAGAACAGCACGTCCCGGCCGGAGCGTCGGGCCTCAAGCACAAACCGCTGCGTCAGTGCCACGTCACCCACGCCATCCTTGATGCCAACAATCGCTGGGTTGGCGAGCAGCGTCGCCACCGTTTCCGGAGTCAACTGGCTGGTAGCGCGGTGATAGACGATGACGGGTAACTGGGCCGCATCGGCGATCGCCGTGACATAGGCGACCAGTCCCGCCTGCGGGCCCTGAACCAGGTAGGGAGGCATCACAAGCAAACCGTCTGCACCTGCGGAGCGAGCGGCGGCTGCGGTTGCGAGCGCGTGGCCAAGCGGACCACCAGCGCCCGCGATCACCGGCACGCGGCCCGCCGCCTCGGCGACAGTTTCAGCGACCACCGCCGCGTGCTCATCAAACGACAGCGCGTGAAACTCTCCCGTGCCACATGCGGCGAAGACTGCGCCAGCGCCGGCTTCCACACCCGTCGCGACGTGGCTGCGTAGCGCGGCGACGTCAACACTGCCGTCCACCGCGAAGGGGGTCACCGGGAAGAAGTAGGGACCGTCCGCGAACTCCAGCTCAGCCAAGGCTCGCCTCCTTGGACGTGGTGGCGAGTTCGGTGCGCCAACTGCGTTGCGCCTCCCAGCCGAGCAGCTTCTTCGCCAGGTCGCTCGTGAACACCGGCGAGGCGGGCCCGAGCGACGCCGCCGCGGCCTCGGTGCCGGGGACGAGTCGTGCAAGCGCGTCCCCCGCCGCCTCGCGGACCAGCGAGTCCGCGGCCCCCACGAAGAAAACCGAGCCGTTGGGCACCGAGTCCGCATGCTCGAGCCATTGCGCAACAAAGTCCCCCGCGTCGCGGGCATCGACGTAGTTGAAGAGGGCCACCGCGGACAACGCCGGGTCCGCCAAACGCTCAGCGACGGTGTGCCCCTGCTGAGTGGGCGCTCCGGCCCACTCTTCTGGAGCGATGACGTAGCACGGGCGGAAGACGCCGAACTGGGTGTGGGCACCGTCCCTGCGCACTGCCATCGCGACGATCGCCTCAACCGCGACTTTGGACGCCGCGTAACCGTTCCACGGAGCCACCGGGTGGCGCTCGTCAATGGGCAGGTAATCGGGAACCCAACCGGAGGGCGCGCCGTAACCGATGACAGTTGGGCTTGACGCAACGAGCAGCTTGGGAATGCCCGACGCTGTGGTCGCGTCGAGTACCGAGAACGCAAGTGCCGTGTTGGTTGCGAAAATCTCTGGATCCGGGCGGCTGAAGGGCACCGCGATCGCCGCAAGATGCACAACCCCCTCAGGCGCGACCGCGGCAAATGCTGCGGCGGTCGCGTCCCTGTCCAGTAGGTCAAGTTGGATCTGCTCCGCGGGCAGGTCCGGAAGGGGAACCGTGTCAATAGAGACGACCCTGTGACCCGCCTTGGCGAGCACGCGTACCACGCTGCTCCCGAGGCGACCGGAACCTCCCGTGACGAGGTAGACGCTCACGAGTCCCCCCTGGTCAATGCCGTCGATCCGTGGCCGAGGTCGAGTTCGGCGACCCGCACCGCTTCGCCGGTAGCCAACGATTTATTGCCAGCAAGGCCAATTGCCATGGCTCTCACACCGTCGGGCCAACGAGCTACGTGACCGAGGTCGCCAGCGTCGGTGCGCTCAAAGACGTCTCGCAAGAGGTGCGCGTCGCCGCCACCATGACCACCATCTGCCTGGGGTATTGGGATCTCGCGGGCGGGTTCAAAGTGCCGTTGAACCACGAGCCGCTCACCGATGGGCCGTGTGCGCTCAGCGTCAACCCCGTCCGGATGCGCGCTTGGATCGACGGTGACAGTTCCGTCCGACCGCACGAGAACCGCTCCCCGCTCGACCACGGTCAGTTCCGCGCGGCCCGCGGTGCCATTGACGCTGACGGTGTAGCCCTCCCACGGAGCGTGCGCGTTGAGCGAATACGACAAGGACGCCCCGCGCGCATAGTCGGCTACGAGTGAGACGTTGTCCTCGATCGTGATGCCGGGGTCGAAGACGTCGCGGTCCCTGAGGTATCCGTCGTTCGCCTCTTGATCAAAGTAGAGGCCCTTGAGCTCGGGATCTTTGCGCAGGTCGAGGCTGAAGGCGTCGCGCAGCGTCGAGTCCGTTGAGCCTCGTGACGGCCGCTCGCCAAGCCCGCGTCGCTCCGCATTCTCAGCGCCATAGAACCGCAAACCCCCACTGGCGAACACCCGTACAGGGATGTCGTCGAGCCACCAGTTGACGAGGTCAAAGTGGTGAGAAGACTTGTGAATCAGGAGGCCGCCTGAGTTTTCCTTAACGCGGTGCCAGCGCCGAAAGTAATCCGCGCCGTGCGCGGTGTCGAGCACCCACTCGAAGTGCACCGAGGTGACCTCGCCGATCTCACCAGCAGCAACCACGCGCTTGAGCGCGTCGTTGCGCGGCGAGTATCGGTAATTGAACGTGATCGTGACGTCGTTGCCGGTTGCCTGCGCCGCGGCCGCAATCTGCCTGACCCCGTCCTCATCAGTCGTCAAGGGCTTTTCGACGACAACGTCTGCACCCGCCTCCAGCGCCGCGACGATGTGCTGCGCATGGGTGAAATCCGGGGAGGTGATGATCACGCGGTTGATGGAATGGGTGCGGATTGCGTCGGCAAGTTCATCCGGAGCGAACCTGACGGGTTCGTCGAGCCGCCTGTTCGGGAGATTCTGAGACCAATCGAGCCTGCCCTCGTTGGTGTCTGACCAAGCAACCAATTGTGCGACGTCGGCGTGTGGACCGGCGATCGCGTCGAGGTACATCTGCGCGCGAGAGCCAACGCCTACAACCGCGTACCGAGTTCTGTGGGTCATAACGCGCGTCCCATTCCCTACTTAAGTCCCGTAGTCGCGAAGCCTTTGATGAGGTAGCGCTGTCCAACCAGGAAGACGATGAACAAGGGCAGCAACGAAACCACCGACATGGCAAACATCGAGCCGTAGTCCGAGCTCGATTGGGCGTCGAGGAAGCCCTTTAGTGCAACGGCAACCGGGAATTTCTCCGGCAATCGCAAGTAGATCAGCGGCCCAAAGAAGTCGGACCACGTCCAGATGAAGGTGAAGATTGCGGTCGTGGCTAGAGCTGGCACCATGAGCGGCAGCGTGATCTGCGCGTACGTCCGGAAGTGGCCAGCGCCGTCAACGCGCGCGGCCTCGAAGATCTCCTTGGGCAGGGCGCGGATGAACTGCACCATCAAGAAGATGAAGAACGCGTCGACAGCCATGAACTTTGGCACTATGAGCGGCAAGAAGGTGTTGAGCCAGTCAAGTTCCTTGAAGATCGTGAACTGGGGGACGAGCACCACTTGAAACGGCAGCATGATCGTCATCAGCATCAGCGCGAACAAGAGGTTGCGTCCGTTGAACCGTAGCTTCGCGAATGCGTAGGCCGCGAGTGAGCATGAGAACAGATTTCCGATGATCGCGGCGGCGGAGATGATCGTGGAATTCAGCAGGAAGACGCCAAACGGATGTTGCAGGTCCCCCCAGCCGTTTGTGTAGTTCTCGAGCGTCAGGTTGGTGGTGAAGATGCTGAGGTTGCGGAAGATCTCATCGTTGGGCTTGAAGCTTGAGACCACGAGCCAAATGAGGGGGTAGATCATGATGGCCGAGAGCAGGATGAGTCCCGTGTGCTTGGCGATCGACGTCGAGACTTGGCGCGATGATCGCGACGGTCTCGTGGGTCTCGGGAGTCCCGTGGGATCGGGTTCAGTCGTCATAGAACACCCAGAACTTGGATAGCCAGAAGTTAAACGCAGTGAACGCTGCAATCACGATCACGAGGAACCAGGCCATCGCCGACGCGAGGCCCATGTCGTATTCGAGGAAGCCAGTTCGGTACAGGAACAGCGTGTAGAACATCGTCGAGTCAGACGGTCCGCCCGTGCCTCCGGACACGACGTACGCCTGGGTGAAGGTCTGGAAGGCGAAGATCACCTGGAGCACGAGGTTGAAGAAGATGATCGGCGTCAGCAAAGGGAACGTGATCGAGACGAATCTGCGGCGCTTGCTCGCGCCGTCAATTGACGCAGCCTCGTAATAGATGTCGGGGATTTGACGCAAGCCTGCGAGGAAGATGATCAGGGGCGACCCAAAGGTCCAGATGTGCAAAATCATGATGGTGCCCAGGGCGTAGTCCGGGTGGCCGATCCATCCTGGGCCATCGATCCCGAACCACGACAAGAAGCCGTTGACGAGCCCGTCCTTGCCAAAGACTTGGCGCCACAAGATCGCGATTGCAACGGAGCCGCCAAGGAGGCTCGGCAAGTAGAAGATCGATCGGTAGATCGCAAGCCCACGCATGCCGCGGTCGAGCAACAGCGCCAGGACCAGGGCTAGCGCCAGTTGGAGAGGCACCGAGACGAGCACGTACTCCACCGTGACCCTGAACGAGTTCCAGAAGTCTGGGTCGGCGAACATCTGCTTGTAGTTGTCAAGCCCGATCCATTCGGGCGGGTCGGAAATAGGCGACTTGAGCAACTGGTAGTCGGTGAACGACAGCACGAGCGAGGCCAGCATGGGCCCCACTGTGAAGACGACGAGGCCGATGATCCACGGCAGTAGGAAGAGGTACGCCGCCTTGTTGTCAGGCATCTTGGCCTTGGCGCCGTTCGCGTTTTTGCGCGTGCCTTTGGCGATGGTGCGGAGTTCGCCAAGACTGCTCACGTCAACCTCCTCGTCGACTCGTGCCCCGCACATAGTACGCTGTGAAAGCGGTTTCTCGCCTCGTTCGGAATCATTGCACGACCAATTGGGGGGCGTCAAACTCGCTTGCGGGGCACGACCACTATCGTTTCAGCTAGACCCCACCGGAAGGACTCCACGTGGCTGCACGAGCCCGAGCTACGACGATTGCCGAGGTCGCCCGCGACGCCGGCGTGTCGCCGGCGACCGTTTCGCGCGTCATGAACGGTCATTTCGCGGGAGATCCTGAGGTCGCCGAGCGGGTTCGTGCCTCGGCGCTCGCATTGGCGTATTCACCCAACTTCGCCGCTCGCAGCCTCGCTTTGGGCAGCACAAAGGCGATTGCCTTCGTGGTCCCAGACCTCGCCAACCCAGCATTCCAAGCCATGTTGTCCGGACTGTCAAAGACCGCAGCAAAGGACGGCTACCGCGTCCTGGTCGCGGACTCCGCCGAGGTACCTGAGGACGAGCCTGAGCTCGCGATGGAAGTGCGCCGACGCTGTGACGCGATAGTCCTCTGTGCACCCCGCATGCCGCGCGCGGAGCTCGAGTCGATCGCGGAATCCTTGCACCCTCTCGTGCTGGTGAACCGGCCCGACGTCAACGTTGACGCGCCGTCGCTTTCGATCGACTACGGTGCGGGCATCCTCGAGTTGGCGGAGCACCTGCGCGCGCTGGGGCACACTGCATTCGCCTATCTCGAAGGTCCGCCTGAGTCCGTGTCAAACGCGGCGCGCGTGCGCAGCTTGGACGCCTTTGAGCGGGAGCATTCCGAGGTATCGATCGCGAGAATTCCGTGCGGAGTCAACGTCGAGGATGGCGTCGCAGCGACGCAGGACGTTGTCGAATCGAAGGCTACCGCGGTGCTCGCCTTCAATGACCTCGTCGCGGTCGGCCTACTTAGGGGATTGACCGACCGCGGGATCAGGGTCCCCGATGACATCTCCATTGCTGGATTCGACGACATCCCCTACGCCCGGTACATCTCGCCGCCGCTCACCACCGTGTCAGTTCCCCACAGCGAACTTGGGGTCCAGGCGTGGAGGCGGATGGAGGCCCTGCTTGGCTCGGGCACGCCAGAGGCCGGCGTGGTCTTCACGCCTCGACTTGTAGCCCGTGCGTCCACTGCCGCTCCGCGTTTGTAACGATTCAGCAACCGCGTTGACACGCCATTGGCCCAGTGGTACGTTCCGAGAAAGCGGTTTCACAGCGACGTACCGCGCCGCTCGTGAGGGCGCCAAAGCCGATGGGTCACCCGGCCCAGCGGTGCTGACACCAGAACGGTGGTGGCACGCCACCACGACACGAGAAGAGGCGCAATGACGCGTACATCCCGATCACTCCCGCGGAGCGTAGCGGCCGCCAGCGCCCTCGCTGCCACGGCCCTAATTCTCAGCGCATGCACGTCTGGCGACGACGAGAGCCCGTCGGGCGAGCCGACCGGCGGCGCAATGGAGCCCGTAACGCTTGAGATGTCATGGTGGGGCGACGACGGTCGCGCCGCGCTGTTCGATGAGGTCATCACCGCCTTCGAAGCGGAATACGACTACATCACGGTTACCCAGACCCCCGTCGGTAGCCCAGACGACCTCTTCAACCGCCTCGCAACAGACTTTGGAAGCGGCGGAGAGACGGCTCCCGACGTCTTCGCGCTCGGTGGCGCCAAGCCGCAGGAGTACGGGGCAGCAGGCGCGCTGCTCGACCTCGGAACTGTCGCGGACATCGTCCACGTCGAGAAGTACCCCGAATTCTCGACCACCAACGCGGTCGTTGACGGGACCCTCTACGGACTCCCAACCGGCGGCAACGCGACGGCCGCATTCGTGAACACCGACATCCTCGCCGAGGCGGGCCTTGAGGCCCCAGATGGCGGATGGACGTGGGATGACCTCGCGAACATCGCCAACACCGTGGGGTCCAAGGGCCTGAAGAACGCCAATGGCGACCCCGTCTACGGCCTTGACCTGCGCGTCCAGGACATCCTCGGCACCTATGCGGGCCAGGTGAGCGAACTCGGAATGTACGACTGGGACGGCAAGCTCGCCGTAACGGCCGACCAAATCGCGGGTTGGTACGAGATCGAGAAGGGAATCGCCGACAACGGCGGTCTGCCTGACCCGACCGTGATCACTGCGGGCTGGGCACTGACGCCCGACCAGCAGCTCTACACGCTTGGCCAGGCGGCAGTGACGTTTGGCTACAGCAACCTGGTTGGCACCTACGCGGGCGGCGGGACCACAATCATCCTGACGCCTCCGACCGACACCTCGACCACTGGCGTGGCGCTGCTGCCTTCCGCGTTCTGGTCGATCAACGCGACCACCAAGCACCCTGAGGAAGCCGCATTGCTCGTCGACTGGTTCCTCAATGACCCCACAGCGGCGGCGCTGATTAAGGACACCCGTGGCGTCCCGTTCAACCCCGACACTGCTGCAGTTGTGGCGCCACTGCTCGAAGGCCCCAGCCAGGAGGCCGCTCAATACGTACAGTCCGTGCTCGACTCCGGAACGGTTGCACCTCCTCAGCCAAACGGTGGCGCGAACATGAACCAGTACGCCCAAAACGCCGAGTCGGATGTCCTGTTCGGCAAGGCGACTCCTCAAGAGGCCGCGCAGACATTCGTTGACAAACTGTCTGGCGATCTCGGCTAGTACCTCCCAAAAAAACTGGTGGCGGGCGGACCCTCAAGGGCCGCCCGCCACTGGCATGTATGAGGATGGAACCATGAACGCGATCCATGCCGCACTCTCGCGGTTGCGGGCTTCCGACCCCGTGGCAGCCGCTGCAATAGCGCCGGGACCACTTGCTTCAGGTATTGAAGACAGCGGAGTCCGCTTTGCCGCCGTAGGCGGGCCGTTGGAGGAACGCTGGACTCAGGCCCTCCGCGAGCTGTCCGCCTGCATCCACCCTTTTGCCGGGTCGGAGCCCACGCTTAGCGAGGGCGGGGTGTATCACGGCGCCTGGATCGAGAGCACGGCAACCATCAACACCGAGGTGCTCTCGCGATTCGCCCCCGCCGTGACGCGGGCGACCCACGAACTGTTCGCTACACACCAGCGCCCTGACGGTCTGATGCCGTACAAGGTGACAGCCGACGGCCCTGGCTACGGCCAGATACAGATCGTCACCCCCCTCGCTCGGAGCGTCTGGAACCACTACCTGCTCACAGGACGTGATCGGTCGTACCTGCGCACAATGTTCGACGCGATGGCCCGGATGGACTCGTGGCTCGCCTCAAATAGGGACACCCGGGGCACCGATGGAGTCGAGGCATTCTGCACCTTCGATACCGGCCACGACCTCTCTCCTCGATTCTGGGGTGTTGCGGATCGTTGCCCAGACGGCGATGCCTCTCGTTACGACACCTCAAATCCCCTCGTACCATTCATTGCCCCGGACCTCACCGCAAACGTCGCTTGCCAGCGCCGATACCTCGCGATCATCGCGGAAGAACTCGACGAGGATCCGGCGCAGTGGCGCGAGCGCGCGGACGTATCCGAGGCTGCGTTGTGGTCCGAGTGCTTCGACGAGCCCGATGGGACCTTCTACGACCGCGACGCGACCGGCGCGCCCGTGCGGGTGCAGTCCGACGTTTTGTTGAGAGTGCTCGCATGCGAAATCGGCGACGACACCTTCTTTACCGACGCACTCAACCGCTACCTCATGAACACCGGCAAGTTCTTTGCGGGATACGGCTTCACATCAATCGCTCTCGATGACCCCCGGTTTGACCGCGATTTCTCGCGCAACTCATGGGGTGGCCCAAGCAACTATCTCAGCGCCATTCGGGCTCCCCACGCGTTCGAGGCGCACGGCCGCTTTGTCGAACTTGGCCTCGCGACCATGCCGCTCCTCGCGGCGGCCACGGTCGCGGATCGCTTCCCCCAGTGCGTGGACCCGTGGAGCGGCGAGCCGGGATTCACCGAGACCTACTCCCCCGCAATCGCCTGGTTTATCGATGCGGTCGAACGTAGCTTTGGCATCATGCCAAGGCCCACGGGCGAACTGTGGATCAGCACCCTCACTCCCACGCGGCTCGACCATGGTGCGGCTGCGACCGCCGTGGCCTATTCACGCACCCACGATGGCGTGCGGTACGAGGTAGCGGCGGACGATTCGCGTGCCGAGGTGTGGCGCAACGGGGAACTGTGGATCGAATGCCCGCGCGGATGGCGCCTCGTGCTCGGCGCGGCCGGCGAACTTGCGGAGGTCGTCGGCTTGGTCGCGACTGGGGTGCCTGGGCAACTTCGCCTGCACGGCGTCGGCAAAGACGTCAATGTCGAACTAGACCTCGAGGGAAACCAGCGCGTCGCGTTCGGAACCGACGCTCTCGGAACCGACGCTCTCGGAACCGACGCTCTCGGAACCGACGCAATCGTCACCTCTCGTCCCGACGCCGTGGTGACGCCGCGCACCTAACTCACGGCAGCGTCGGGCCTGCCGGCGCGGTTTTGAACGGCGCAGGTTTGAACGGCGCGGGTTTGAACGGCGCAGGTTTGAACGGCGCGGGTACGAACGGTACTGCGGTCAAACGCCGAGGTGCGCCCGAAGCACCTGCGACAGGCCAGTGCGCTCAACGCAATTCTCGAAGCGGAAACTCGCGGCGAGTTCGCGAGCGCGCTCAGGCTCTACGCCTGCGAACAGGTCGGCGAACTGGTCAGCGAGAGGCTCCGCCATCAGGATGTGGCGAATCAGCACGGCAATGTGCGGCTGCTGGCCCCACGGCCACGGCTTGTAGCCAGGAAATTCGCGAGCGAACAGGTCGTCGATGGGATCGAGAATGTCGCGGACGTTGACGTCGGAACCACCCCATGAATCGACTCCAAGGCGTGTCTTCTTGGCGACCAAGTCACCCACCAGTTCGAGGTACGGGCTCGTGGGCGACGCGTACACGAGCCCCTGAAGACCGATGTCCTTGTAGGTCCACAGCGCCCAACTTGCCCCGTACTCCCGGTAGATCTCGAGTTGGTCCTGAAGCAGTCGATATCGCCACTCGTCCTGCGAGCGATCGTCCGAATACACCGGACCGAATTCGCCGATCCAGATGGGCGTACCGGTGGAGCGCATGTACTCGGTGCGGCGCAGGAACGTCTGCTCAAGGACGTCCCGGTCAAAGTATTCGCCGCGCGTGACGCCCGGGTACTCCGTGGCAGACCCGATTCCCGGAAGCGCGTAGTCATGGGCCGTGTAGACCGTGTTGGGAAGCGGCTCTGGCCTGCCGTCAAGAAAACTGAAGTCAGTCGAGTACTTATTGCCATCGAGGAACAGCACATGGCGAGGGTCGACATCGCGGATCACCCTTTCGAGCCGGTCATAGAAGACCGGCAAGACCTCGCCAGTGGGATCGCTGGGTTCGTTGATCGGATTGAAACCCGCGACCTCCGGACGATCCTTGAACCGATCGGCAAGCGCCTCCCATAGGTGCACCACCCGGTCTTGGAAGTGGCGCTGATTCCAGAACTCAGCGCGGTGCGTTGGGTTGTCCGAATGCCAGTGCTGGTTCTGCCTGCCCGGCAAAGCATGGAGGTCAAGGATCGAATAGATGCCGTGCTTGGCGAGCAGCGTGACGGCACGGTCAAGTTGCGCGAAGCCCGCTTCTTTGAGCTCGAACGGCGCCATGTCGTCTTCGAAATGGCGGTAGTTGAACGGGATGCGCACGGAGTTGATGCCGAGTGAGGCGAGGTGCTGTGCGTCGGCCTCGTCGATGAAGTCGGTGAGGAACTCGTCGAAGAACGCGTCGTAGCTCTCGGTGCCCATCCGATCCAACATCACCTGCCGGTGATTCGTCTCGTTGCCGGGGTACCCGGTGATGAAATTCTCCATATTCATCCACCCGCCAAGGCCCACGCCTGCAAGGCGTACCGTCTGGGCGCTCTCATCGACAAGGTCGGTGCCTTGGACGCGGATCCAATCGAGTGGCATTTCGCTCCTCACGCGAGGTCGAGGGTTAGGGGACGTGATATCCCGCCGACTTCAATGCACGGCCAATCGGGATCCGCCGTGAGCACCTCGACGCCATCCCGATCAATGATCACAGTGTCCTCGGCTTTGGCGCCCGGTATCCATGGGTTCCAGGCGAAGGCCTGTCCCTCCACAACGAGTTCACGGGACTCGGGCGTCACTTTGGGGTCTCTGCCAAGGTATCCGGTGGGGCCACCTTGGTGGTGCCGCTGCCACGCGTTTGCCCCTAGGCCATGGCCGTCATACGAGTCAGCGATGTCATGAAGCACGTCACGCAGTTCGCGGCCGGCCACGGTGGCGGCAATGGCATCCGCCTCGACGTCCCGCAATGCGCCCTCGTTCTCGTGACCAAGCCCCCAAGCAACGGTTCGTGTCAGGTTGGCTATTAACCCGGTACGACGCGCGCCGACCGCCACGATGGCACGTCGGCCAAGCGGTCCCGTCGTTGGCAAGGGATGAGGGATCCCGAGCCGCGCCTCACCGCCCACCAAGATCACGACCGGTTCCGCGCCGATTTCTACCACGGCACTTACCAACTGCGCGGCGAGCGCTCGCTCCGTCTGCTCAGGGGTCGCGTGGGTCAGAATGCGCGTGACCGCTTGAGCGAGTTCCGATCCCAGCGCGCCGTAGCGGGCGCGCTCGCCTGGCAGAAGCCCGGCCCTCGCGGCGCGCAGCGCGGCCGCCACCTCGGTGTCCTTCAGTACCCCATCCGCGGCAGCAGGCAAGGGCTCATGCCAGGGTTGGCCAATGACGATGACATCGGCACCGAGTTCCTCACTCGCAAGGCGATCGCGTTCATTCGCGAGGGTGGTCACAATGACCTCTCCGTCGAGCCCCACGACCGCAGAGAAAACGGGGGGCCCGCCAAGCGGGACCGTAACTCTCGCCCCGTCGAAGTACCACGCAAGTGACTCGGGCTTACTGAGGTGCAACCGACTAGCGCTATGGGCGTCAAGAATCTCGCATATGCGAGCATGCTTCGCGTCGCGATCCGTCTTTGTCACTGGCCGCCTCCGCACTCGAGACGGGCGGGCCGTGCGGGCGACGGCGTTGTCGCGGTGCCGGTATTCATTGGGCCTCTCGGGTGACGCGCGGCGCAGGGCCGGCAACGGATGTCGGTTAGACCAGAGTACGGGAGAAACCGCTTTCACGCGACTCCGGCGATCGCGCGCCGTGCACATGCAAACGGGCTCAAGTCGTCGACGCGCGAACGATCAGCTCGGGCTCGAAAACGACGTGGCGCGGCTTGACGTCTGCTTGCCGTTCCGCCTCCTCGAGCAGCAGTTCAACCGCGGTTGCACCGATGAGTTCGCGCGGCTGGCGAACCGAAGAGATCGGTACCACTGCGGAGGCCGCGAAGGAAATGTCGTCATACCCAACGAGTGCAACATCGTCCGGCACAGGGATCGGATCGGAGCCAAAAAGGAGCGCCCGCTCAATGCCAATCGCGAGAAGGTCGTTTGCCGCAATGATGCCGTCGATGCCGTGCTCCCGCACCGCGGATCGAAGCGTCTCTCCCGCACGGCGACCCTCGTCGAGCGACATCTCCGACGTCGCAAACATCTGAATGGTCGCGCCACCGTGTTCGACTACGGCCGCGGAGGCACCTTGGAAGCGATCGGCGACCTGGCCAATTCGAAGCGGTCCGCCAACGAAAGCTAGCCGCCTGCGTCCGATCTCAAGCAAGTGACGAGCCGCGAGACTGCCCCCTGCGACATCGTCGACGGAAACGGACGCAAAGTTGGCTATGTCCGCACCGCGATCAACCAAGACCACCGGAATGCCACGCTTGCGGAGCTGCTCCAGGCGTGAATAGTCTCCGGCGACGGGGGTAATCATCACTCCCCGCACGCGCTGGCGCTCGAATAGGTCAACGTGATTCGCTTCGCGCACCTCGGAACCATCGGAGTTGGCCAAGAGCACCACGAGGCCCTCGCCGGCCGCTCGCGCTTCGGCGCCACGCGCAACATCCGTGAAGAAGGGGTTTCCAACGTCGAGCACGAGCAGCGCGAGTATTTGACTGCGCCCCGCCCTCAGCTGACGAGCCGCTCCGTTGGGAACGAACCCGAGTTGTTCGATGGCGCGCTGTACTCGCTCCACTGTCGCCGCCCTAACAACGTCAGGGCGATTGAGGACGTTGGACACCGTGCCCACAGACACGCCAGCCAATTCGGCAACGTCCTGAACGCGGACGGTTGAACCGTTCAATCCGTTCCGGTTGCGCTCAGCGGGAGGGGGCATGGGTCGAAAGCGTACCCGCCACGGGCTTGACGCAAGCGGATCGTCCGCTTAGAGTCGATGAATATTTGTATCGATTCATCTCGTGCGCTACGCCGTTGAGACGTAAGACAGCGCAGTTGAGACGTAAAGGAGCGAGCCCGTGCCCTTCGACGACGCTGTAGCTACGCGGCTGGCCGAACAAGCGATCGAACTGCCGTCGTGGGCGTTCGGCAACTCGGGCACGCGTTTTAAGGTATTCACCCAGCTTGGCGTTCCGCGCGACCCATTCGAGAAGATTGCGGACGCGGCACAGGTACACAAGTTCACAGGGCTCTCCCCCACCGTCGCTCTCCACATCCCATGGGACAAGGTGGACGATTACGCGGCCCTGAGCGCGCATGCGAAGTCCCTTGGCGTCGGACTCGGGACCATCAACTCAAATACCTTCCAAGACGACGACTACAAGCTCGGCTCGCTGGCTCACCGAGATGAGCGCATCCGCCGCAAAGCGATCGACCACCACCTCGAGTGCATCGACATCATGGACGTGACGGGCTCGCGAGACCTCAAGATCTGGCTCGCGGACGGTACTAACTACCCGGGTCAGGACGATATGCGTGGCCGTCAGGACCGCGTCGCGGAGTCGCTCCAGGAGATCTACGCGCGCCTCAGCGGCGACCAACGCCTCGTACTCGAGTACAAGATCTTTGAACCGGCGTTCTATCACATGGACGTCCCTGACTGGGGTACGAGTTATGCCCAGGTGGCCGCGCTCGGAGACAAGGCCGTGGTCTGTCTCGACACGGGCCACCACGCTCCAAGCACCAACATCGAGTTCATCGTTATGCAACTGCTGCGCCTTGGCAGGCTCGGGTCGTTTGACTTCAATTCTCGGTTCTACGCCGACGACGACCTCATTGTGGGAGCGGCGGACCCGTTCCAACTCTTCCGGATCATCGTGGAAGTGATCAGAGGCGGCGGCTACGGCAACGACGGCGACACCGCCTTCATGCTCGACCAGTGCCACAACATTGAGGACAAGATCCCCGGTCAGATCCGCTCGGTGCTCAACGTGCAGGAAATGACCGCGCGCGCGCTGCTCATCGATCTCGAGGCGCTTGATGCAGCCCAAGCCGCGGGCGATGTGCTTACGGCAAACGGACTCTTCATGGACGCCTTTTACACGGACGTGCGTGGCGACCTTGCACAGTGGCGCACCGAACGCGGCGTTCCCGCCGATCCCATGGCCGCCTACGCCCAAAGCGGCTACGGCGCAACGATCGCCGCGGATCGAGTTGGCGGCGCGCAGTCCGGCTGGGGCGCTTGACCACTCGCTCACAGCATCAAGGCTCTTAACGAAAGGCACATAGTGTCCACGCCGAACCCCGCAGCGGATCAGCTGATCGAACGCTCCAATCGCCTCGGTTCCGACCCGAAAAACACCAACTACGCGGGCGGTAACACGTCCGCGAAGGGCACGGATACGGATCCTGTCACCGGCGAGCCAGTGGAGCTGCTGTGGGTCAAGGGTTCTGGCGGTGACCTTGGCACGCTCACACAGGCGGGACTCGCTGTGCTGCGGCTCGACCGCATGCGTGCGCTCGTCGACGTCTACCCAGGGGTAGAGCGCGAGGACGAGATGGTCGCGGCGTTCGACTTCTGCCTGCACGGCAAGGGCGGCGCAGCGCCGTCGATCGACACCGCCATGCACGGACTCGTCGACGCAGCCCACGTTGACCACCTCCACCCAGATTCCGGAATCGCCATCGCTACGGCAGCTGACGGCGAGGCGCTCACCCCGCAGATCTTTGGCGACCGCGTGGTGTGGGTGCCGTGGCGCCGGCCCGGCTTCCAGCTTGGCCTCGACATCGCGGCCATCAAAGAGGCGAATCCGCAGGCGATCGGTTGCATCCTTGGCGGCCACGGCATCACCGCATGGGGCGACACGTCCGCAGAGTGCGAGGCCCGCTCGCTCGAGATCATCGACACCGCCGCCGCGTACATCGCCGCGAACGGCAAGGCCGAGCCGTTTGGTGAAGCCCTCGCCGGCTTTGCACCGCTTGGGCCCGACGCTCGCTTGGCTAAGGCTGCCGCGCTCGCTCCCACGATTCGCGGCCTGGCATCGCACGACCGCCCGATGGTTGGCCACTTCACCGACGCCGACGTGGTGCTCGACTTCCTCGCCAGCACTGAGCATTCTCGCCTCGCCGCGCTCGGCACGAGCTGCCCCGATCACTTCTTGCGCACCAAGGTCAAGCCCATGGTGCTCGACCTGCCGAGCGACGCCTCCGTCGAGGACTCGATTTCGCGGCTGCACGAGCTACACGCGTCCTATCGCGCGGATTACCAGGCCTATTACGACGCGCATGCGGACGCAAACTCTCCCGCAATTCGCGGTGCGGACCCTCTCGTGGTGCTGATTCCTGGCGTCGGCATGTTCTCGTACGGAGCTAACAAGCAGACGGCACGAGTCGCGGGCGAGTTCTACATCAACGCGATTAACGTGATGCGCGGCGCGGAGTCGCTGTCGACGTATGCCCCCATCTCGGACGCCGAGAAGTTCCGCATCGAGTACTGGGCGCTCGAGGAGGCAAAGCTGCAGCGGATGCCAAAGCCCAAGTCGCACGCGACGCGAGTGGCGTTCGTGACTGGAGCAGCGTCGGGCATTGGCAAGGCGATCGCGACTCGCCTCGCCGCCGAGGGCGCGTGCGTCGTCATCGCGGACCTCGATCTGGAGAAGGCGCAGGAGGCCGCGGCGGAGCTCGGTAACGCGGACGTCGCGATCGGTGTGCAGATCAACGTGGCGGAGGCCGCGGCGGTGACGCGCGCGATCGCCGAGGCGGTGTTGGCATTCGGCGGAGTCGACCTGGTCGTCAACAACGCGGGCCTATCGCTGTCGAGGCCGCTGCTCGAGACCACGGAGGCCGATTGGGACCTCCAACATGACGTCATGGCGAAGGGATCGTTCCTGGTATCTCAGGCAGCGGCGCGCGCCATGATCGCCCAACAGATGGGTGGCGACATCATCTACATCGCGTCCAAGAACGCAGTTTTCGCGGGACCGAACAACATCGCGTATTCGGCCACGAAGGCGGATCAGGCGCACCAGGTGCGGCTGCTCGCGGTTGAGCTTGGCGAGTTCGGCATCAAGGTCAACGGCATCAACCCCGACGGCGTGGTGCGCGGGTCCGGGATCTTCAGTTCCGGTTGGGGAGCCAACCGTGCCCAGACCTACGGCATCGAGGAAGACAAACTTGGCGAGTTCTACGCCGAGCGGACGATTCTTAAGCGCGAGGTACTGCCGGAGCACGTCGCAAACGCGGCCGCGGTCCTCACAGGTCCGGACATGAGCCACACCACGGGGTTGCACATTCCTGTCGACGCCGGCGTCGCGGCGGCGTTCTTGCGATGACCGCAGGTGTTTCATGACCGCGGTCGCGGCGATCGACCTTGGCGCAACCAGTGGCAGGGTCATGGTCGGCCAGGTCGGGCGTGATGAGCTTGCGATTCGCCAGGTCGCGCGATTCTACAATGGCGCCGTCCGCGAGGCCGACGGGCTCCACTGGAACACCAAGTCGCTCTACGCATACGCCCTTGAGGGTCTGCGCGCGGCCAACGCCTGGGACAGCGCGATCGCATCGGTGGCGGTCGATTCCTGGGCGGTTGACTACGCGCTGCTACGCGGCGAAGCGGTGCGCGGCGAACCCTTCCACTACCGCGACGAGCGCACCGCGCGCGGCGTGGAACGCGTCCACGCGGCCGTGCCGTTTGCCGAGCTGTACGCGCGCAACGGGCTGCAGTTTCTGCCGTTCACCACGCTGTACCAACTGGCAAGCGAGAGTGCGCCGCTCGACGACGGCACGTGCATGCTGCTGATTCCGGACCTCATGGGCTTCTACCTCACGGGCAACCGCTTGGCGGAGACGACCAACGCCTCCACGACCGGTCTCCTCAACGTGAACACACGCCAGTGGGACACCGACCTCATGCGTCGCCTTTCCCTTCCCCCGTCCCTGCTGCCGCAGCTCGTGGAACCCGGCGCGAGCGTCGGGCCGATACTCGCGAGCGTCGCGGAAGCGACGGGCCTTGCCCCGGCGACTCCGGTCACCGCAGTGGGCTCGCACGACACCGCATCTGCCGTGGTTGGCACACCGATGGTGGAGCCGGGCGGAGCGTATATCTCGTGTGGCACGTGGGGCCTCGTGGGTGTCGAGACGGAGCGGCCGGTTCTCACTGTCGCCGCGCGCGAGGCAAACTTCACCAACGAGGGCGGTGTCGACGGGCGCACCCGGTTCCTCCACAACGTCATGGGGCTGTGGCTGCTCAGCGAGTCCATTCGCGAGTGGGAGCTTGATGGGACCCGCATCGACATCGAGCGGCTGGTCGCGGAGGCCGCCGCGGTTGCCACTCCGATCGCGGTCTTCGATGCCAACGATCCACGGTTCCTCGCTCCCGGCGACATGCCAGCGCGAATCGCTCAGTGGTGCGCGGAGAATGGCCAGCCGGTGCCTCAGTCACGCGCGGAATTCGCGCGATCCATCATCGAGAGCCTTGCGTACGCGTTCGCGGAGGCGGTTCGCAAGGCGTCGGAACTGTCCGGGAAGGACGTCCACCGAATCCACATGGTCGGAGGGGGCGCCCTCAACGAACTTCTATGTCAGCGAACGGCGGATCACGCTCACATGCCTGTGATTGCCGGGCCAGTCGAGGCCACCGCGATCGGGAACGTGCTGATCCAGGGCAGGGCAATCGGCGCCACAAGTGGCACGCTTGAATCGTTGCGTGACCTCGTTCGCCGAACGTTCGCGCCCCAACTGTACGAACCTCGTGGAGTGTGACGATGAAGATGGAACGCCGAGTACCTAGGCCGCGGGATCTCGCGCCGCTCTTGCAGTTCAAGGGCTTCGACACGAACTCACGCCGGCGGCGGCTTTCCAAGGCGCACACGATCGCTGATCTCAGGCTCATCGCCAAGCGCCGCACCCCAAAGGGGGCGTTCGACTACACCGATGGGGCCGCGGAGGCGGAGTTGTCACTGCGCAGGGCTCGCAGGGCGTTCCTCGACATCGAATTCCATCCAGCGATTCTGCGCAATGTCGAGACGGTGGACACGTCGGTCGAAATCCTTGGCGGGCGCTCGGCGCTCCCTTTTGGCATCGCACCAACCGGCTTCACGCGCATGATGCACGCGGAGGGTGAGCGAGCCGGAGCGTCGGCCGCCGGGGCGGCGGGAATCCCGTTCTCGCTCTCAACCGTGGGCACCACCTCCCCCGCAGGTGTTCGCGAGGCGAACCCGAACGGCCGCAACTGGTTCCAGCTGTACATGCAGAAGGATCGCGACAAGTCGATGTCGCTCGTGAGCCAGGCGGCCGATGCCGGATTCGATACCCTGCTCGTCACCGTAGACGTCCCCGTCGCCGGTGCACGTCTGCGCGACAGCTACAACGGGTTCACCATCCCCCCACAACTCACGCCTAAGACAATTCTCAACGCGATCCCGCGGCCCGAGTGGTGGCTCAACTTTCTCACCACAGAGCCGCTGGCGTTCGCCTCGATGAGTGAGTGGAAGGGCACCATAGGCGAACTGCTCGACGCGTTGTTTGACCCCACCGTCGACTTCACCGACCTCGCGTGGATCCGCGACCAGTGGGACGGCAAGGTCGTCGTTAAGGGCATCCAGACAGTGGACGACGCAAGCCGGGTGATGGACCTTGGCGTTGATGGCATCGTCCTGTCGAATCACGGCGGCCGGCAACTGGACAGGGCGCCAATTCCGTTCCACTTGCTGCCAACCGTGAGAGCAAAACTGGGGCCGGAGCCCACCATCATCCTCGACACGGGGATCTTGTCTGGCGCCGACATCGTTGCTGCTCTTGCAATGGGCGCCGACTTAACGCTCGTTGGGCGCGCCTACCTCTACGGGCTCATGGCGGGCGGGCGGGAAGGTGTAGACCGCACAATCGACATCCTGCGGCGCGAGATCGTGCGGACCATGAAGCTCCTGGGTGTGGCTTCCGTGGCAGAGCTCAATCCCGACCACGTGACACAGCTCCGACGGCTCGCACCCCTGCCCACCGCGCACCGGATGGTTCAGCCCGACTGATATCCTCGACGGGCGCCGAAGAGGCGCATCACGCCCCCGTAGCTCAGCGGATAGAGCGCCGGTTTCCGGTACCGAAGGTCGCAGGTTCGATTCCTGTCGGGGGCACCCTCTGGTCAGTCATCAACCACGACAGAAGTCGCCTGGCACTGCGGTGGGAATGACTGGGCACATACCTGCGCCCACACCCTGACGGCGTCGCCAGTTGCGAGTTCCGTCGGCGTGGAGCCCTCGAGGTCCGCGGCGGCAACGGTGATCAACGCATTGTTCATGGGGCTATTGATGTCCTCCTCTTGCATGAGGAAGGACACCGAGTCGGCGTTCGCCGATTGAATCGTGCCGACAGTTCCGACGGCGTTGGGTTCACCCTTCCCCGCGCAACCTGCGAGCACCGCAAGTGCAAAAACAACTACGAGCCCCGCTCGAACACCACTCGTGATCTTCATGGCACCCACGCTACTCGCCGGGTCGCCTCGCGGGCCGGTCACAACGAGAGTTCTCCGCTCACATGAGTCCGCGTGCTCCCGCCAACCCACACCCGGCCTTCCGCATCCCTCGTCACAGCGATCGCGGCGTCGCGCCCAAGGCGCGTGCCCTGCCGCGCCGTATACGCCCCTTCGACAACGCCACTGTCGTAGAACCACTGCCCGATAGAGGCGTTGAGGCTTCCCGTGGCCGGGTCCTCGAGGATCGCGCCCAAGTGGTCGGTGAAGAGCGCACGGACCTCAAAGTCCACGCCCGCTCCCTGCGGGTGCGGACCAACCACTCCTACGTCGATGCGGCGTGGCCACGAGCGCGGCGGCTCGAGCGCCAGCACGCTGTCTGCGGACGGGAGCCGCAAGGCGAGCCATCCAGGGCCGTTGTCGACCCATGACGCGTCGAGGACCTCTGCCGCATCAAGTCCCAGAAACGCGAGCGCCTCAGCCAGCTCATCGGCGCTGGGCGGTTCATAACGCATTAGCGGCGGCGCCGCGAAGGCAAGGCCCTCCTCGCCGCGCCACAGGGTGACGAGACCCGCCCCGCATTCCTGAACGACGACGTCGGGCCGGTGCTCGCTTCCCTCAGTTTCAAGCCACACGTGGCACGTCCCAAGTGTGGGGTGACCGGCGAACGGTAGCTCACGTTCGAGGGTAAAGATGCGCACGCGGTAGTCGGCCGCTTCGTCCCCTGGAGGCAAGAGAAACGTCGTCTCTGACAGGTTGAACCAGCGCGTGATCCGCTGCATCTGCTCGGTGCTGAGGCCCTCGGCCCCGCTCACTACCGCCACCGGATTGCCGGAAAACGGCGCGGTGCCGAACACATCTACCAGGTGAAACGTCAGCGCCACGGCGCACCTCCTCGAAGCTACAACCCTACGGAAGCGCTGAGGGTCGCGAGTTCGTCCGCGCTCAGCACAAGGTCGGCAGCGGCCGCCGAGTCGGTGATCGATTCAGGACGCGACGATCCGGGAATCGGCACCACAGCGTCGGACAACGACAACTCCCACGCGAGTGCCACCTGTTGGGGCGAAACCCCATGCGAGTCCGCCACAGTTCCGAACGCCGCATGCCGCGAGCCAAGCGCACCAGCGGACGAGATTCCGCCAAGCGGGCTCCACGGCAAGAACGCCATACCGTTATCAACGGTGTAGCGAAGCTCCTGGTAGGTGGTCGCAAAACGCGGCGAGAATTGGTTCTGAACAGACACCAGGCGGCCGTCAAGAACCTTGTTGGCCGCCTCGATCATCGCGATCTCAGCGTTAGACACGCCAGCCATCTGAATGACGCCCTCGTCGAGGAGTTCCGCGAGCGCGCCAATTGAGTCGGTGTACGCAACGCGCGGATCCGCGCGGTGGAACTGATAGAGCCCAATAGCCTCGACCCCAAGCCGGCGCGCGGAGGCCTTGGCCGCCTCCTTCAGATACTCGGGACGGCCGTCGCGGTACCAACTGCCATCGCCTGGACGGATCAGCCCACCCTTGGTCGCAATCAGCACATGCGACGTGTCAGCACCGTAGGACGCGAGCGCCTCCGCGATGAGCGACTCGTTGTGGCCCGTTTCGTTTGCCTCGAGGTTGTAGGCGTCGGCGGTATCAATGAACGTGACGCCTGCGTCAAGCGCCGCATGAACGGCCGAGATCGACCGCGAGCGATCGGGCCTGCCTTCGATAGACATCGGCATACCGCCGAGTCCGATCGCGCTGACCGAAACTCCTCCAATGCTCCGTTGCTCCACGAGGTGCCGCCTTCCTAAGTAGTTGGGCTCGGCGAGGGGCTCGCCACAGGCTCCACGAGTGGAACGATCGTCGCGTTCGTGACCTTCCCGTCCTGCAGATCCGCGACACACATCGCGTTGGACTGGTCATCGAGCTGCCACACGAGCGTCATCGTGTCTCCGCCAGAAGCCGTCAGCGTCTCCGCTTGATGGTCGCGAACGTCCTTCTCCTCTCCGGAGAGTTCCTCCGCGGACGCAAAGCCCAGTCGGACCAAAGTCTCCTGAAGGTCCGCCCACTCGGTCGCCGCGTAAATGTCGCCACCGATGATGCCGGGCCCGGAGGGGAATGAACTCGCGTATTCGGCCTCGCATGCGTCGACCGCTGACTGCTTCTCCGGGGCAAGATCGGTGCGCACGAGGTGCGTCATCACGGCACCGACCACGACCAGAATGGCGATGGAACCGGCGATAACCAGGGGCAACCACGAACGGGGCCGCTCCAGCGGCTCAGAGGGCTCACTCACGCCCCAAGCCTACGGCGGTACTGGCTCCCGCCCTCACGCGTCCGTACGATGGCGCTATGCCAAGCGTCGATCTGCGTTACGAGCCCAATGTTGGGCTCGCGCTCGGAGGTGGCGGTGCGCTTGGCGCTGCGCATGCTGGAGTGCTCGAGGTTCTCTACGAACGCGGAATCCAGCCGTCGATAGTCGTTGGCACCTCCGCTGGTTCGATCGCGGGTGGCGCGTACGCGAACGGTCGCGATCCATACGAACTATCGGACCTCGTGCGAGCGGCCAGTTGGGGCGACTTTGGCACGTTCTCGATGTCCCCTGGACTTGGCCTGCTGGACACCGAGGGTCTGCGAGAGACCGTTGCGCGGGTGGGTCACGACAGCCTCATCGAAGACCTGCCAATCCGGTTCGCGACTGTGGCCACCGACGTCGCGACAGAAACGGCCGTACTCATCGATCACGGCTCTCTCGTTGAGGCGATCGGCGCATCGATTGCAGTGCCTGGGCTCTTCCGCCCCAAGCAACTCGACGGGCTCACGCTGGTGGACGGCGGCATGGTTCAGAACTTGCCCCTCGAGGCGGCCTTCACCATGGGCGCTACCCACGTGATCGGCGTTCGCCTTGCGCCCGAGTGGGACTTTCTGCCCAAGCTCCGCACCGCGATTCAGGTGCACGAGTATGAGATTCGCGATGACGTCACGATGATCACGCCGCGGCTCCGGCACCGCTCGCAATGGGTGGCTAAGGATCTCGCTGGCCTCATTCAACTTGGCCGCGAGGCCGCGGAGCTTGCTCTCGCCGATTACCCCATCGTCAACCCGCGCCCTACGACCGCCGAGGCTGCCGTCACGATCGATGAGCCAGCTATGGAAGAGGTGCTTCAGCCTCAATCAGAGCAGGAAGCTCCGGAAACGAGTCAGCGACAGCGGGGTATCGCAGCGTTCTTCCAGCGACGTTGAGTCCTCGCGTCAGCGCGGCGCCGGTTTCCGCCTGCCCGACGCTGTGTGCCAGTTCCCTGATAAACGGCAACGTTGCGCTGGTTAAGGCGGCGGTTGCGGTTGCGCCGACTGCTCCCGGCATGTTGGCAACGCAATAGAAGATGGACTGCGCCACGCGGTAGACGGGGTCAGCGTGAGTCGTTGGCCGGGAATCCTCAAAGCACCCTCCCTGGTCAATGGCGATATCGACCAACACGGAACCAGGGCGCATCGCCTCGACCATCGACCGTGTGACGACCTTGGGTGCGGGCCGTCCGGGGAGCAAAACCGCGCCAATGACCAGATCGGCCTCGGCGACGGAGGCGGCCACAGCGTGGGGCGTTGACTCGCGAACTGTCACTGCGTCTCCGTACTGAGCCGCGAGCGCATCGAGCCGCTCCCTGGAGATGTCGAGAACAGTGACGTGGGCCCCAAGGCCAACCGCCTCCTCGACCGCGTGGGAGCCCGCGACCCCTGCCCCGATCACTACGGCGCGCCCTCTGGGCGCTCCGGGTGCGCCAGCCAGTAGAACCCCGCGCCCGCCCTGCGAGCTGAGCAGGTGGTAGGCGCCAACGATGGGCGCCATACGCCCGGCAACGGCACTCATGGGACCGAGCAACGGCAGCGAGCCGTCGTCAAGTTGCACGGTGTCGTAGGAGTACGCGGTAGTGCCGGCGCCGATGAGTGCGCGCGCGAGTGGCTCGTTCGCGGCGAGGTGCAAGAACGTGAACAGGGTGTTGTCGCGAAGCATCGGGTACTCGGCAGGGATCGGCTCCTTGACCTTGAGTACCAACTCGCCGGACCACGCCTCCTCGAGTCCCACCAACCGCGCCCCGGCCGCCTCGTACTCGGCATCGGTCAGCGCGGAGCCGACCCCAGCGGCCTGCTGAACCCACACCTCGTGGCCGTCAGCGACAAGGGTGCGCGCACCGTCGGGCGTGAGCGCAACGCGCGACTCCGCCACCTTGGTCTCTGCGGGAACGGTGATGAGCATGCCTCCAGTGTTCACCCTTAGTCGTCTCCGCGCCGGGGCAAGCGCGCCATAGGCTGATCGCATGCCCTCTGAGCTCATCCATCTCACCGCGTCAGGCGTGTCTCTTCTACTGGATGTAGGGGACGGCCGTTTGCCGCGGGTTGTGCACTGGGGCGCGGAATTGGGCGACCTGGATCCCGCGGGGCTTGAGGCCATCGCGACGGCAAGCACAGCGCCTCTTGTGGGCGGTGAACTCGACGAGCGGCATGCCCTGGCAGTACTCCCGGAGCAGTCATGGGGCTGGCTCCACACGCCCGGATTGGCAGGGAGCCGCGGCGGTCGCGACCACTCAACGCGGTTCGAACTCACGTCCGTTGAGGAGTACACAAGCGGTAGCGGCGACGGTGCGGTTCACGGCGTTGTGGCGCGAGCGGCCGACGCGGTTGCCGAGTTGGAAGTCACCGTCACCATCGAACTGCTTGGTTCGGGCTTGGCACGCGCCCGCGCGGCGTTGGCCAGCACGGGCGACGGCAGCGGGGCGGTCGATGGACACCGCGGCGAGCCGTTCCAACTGGAGCAGCTGACATTGCTGTTCCCCGTGCCACGCGAGGCGACAGAGCTTCTGGACTTCACCGGCCGTTGGATTCGCGAGCGCACCCCGCAACGATCGCCGTTCGTCACGGGCACCCATCTTCGCGAGTCACGTCGAGGGAAGCCTGGGCATGACAGCGCGTTCCTCATCGCCGCCGGCACGGAGGCTTTTGGGTTTCGCAGGGGCGAGGTGTGGCTGACCCACGTTGGCTGGTCAGGGAACTCTCGCCATCTCGCGGAACGCGCGAACGACGGCACCGGCCTGATCGGCGGCGGCGAACTGCTCTGGCCCGGCGAAGTGCGCTTGGCCCCCGGCGACAGTTATGAAACCCCGTGGGTGTACGCGTCACACTCAAACGCGGGACTTGACCTAGCGTCGGGCCGTATCCACCGCTGGCTGCGCTCCCGGCCTGACCATCCGCACCGCCCCCGCCCCGTACTCGTCAACACTTGGGAGGCCGCGTATTTTGACCATGATCATGACGCGCTGCGAGCCCTGGCTGACGCCGCGGCAGAGGTTGGTGCCGAGCGGTTCGTTGTGGATGACGGCTGGTTCCGGCATCGCCGCTCGGACAATGCGGGCCTTGGCGACTGGTACGTCGACGACGACATCTACCCCCAGGGCCTCGAGTGGCTTGCCCAGTACGTTCGCGGCAAGGGCCTCGAGTTTGGGCTGTGGTTTGAGCCCGAGATGATCAATCCGGATTCCGACCTTGCGCGCGCGCACCCCGAATGGATTGCGCAGCCGCATGCCGCCAGCGCCGCCGGCCGCGGTGGGGGCCGCTTACCCATCGAGGCGCGTCGGCAGCAGGTTCTTGATCTGACGCATGCTGAGGCATTCGCGTACATAGAAGAGCGGCTCCACGCCCTCGTTGCCGCACTACGGCCCGCGTATCTCAAATGGGATCACAACCGGGATCTTCTCGAGGCCGGCAACTCCGTTACGGGCCGGCCTATCGCCCATGCTCAAACCCTTGCGTTCTACCGGCTTCTTGACGGACTACAGGCCGCGTTCCCCGGCCTAGAGATCGAGTCCTGCGCGGGTGGCGGTGGACGCATCGACCTGGGGGTTTTGGAACGGACCCAGCGCGTGTGGGCCTCGGACACCAACGATCCGCTCGAGCGCCAGCGCATTCAACTGTGGACCACGCTCATCGTTCCCCCAGAGATGATGGGTGCCCACATAGGACCACCTCGCGCGCATACGACGCACCGCTCTGCAAGCCTCGATTTCCGTGCGGGCACGGCGCTATGGGGTCACCTTGGGCTCGAGTGGAACGTTGCGGGCCCAGAGGCATCGGATCCTGAGACTCGCGCCGCAATCGCCGAGTGGGTGCGCGTGCACAAGGAGTTCCGTCACCTTTTGCACACGGGCACTGTTGTGCGCTCCGATCTGCCGGTGGCCGGCAGGGTGCTCCACGGCGTTGTCGCTGTGGATGCCTCGGATGCCTTGTACTCGTTCGCGGCAACGGACTCCGTGGTTGAGCAGCCAACCGGGTTGCTCCGCCTCGATGGCCTGGACCCTCAACTCACGTACCGCGTCACGCCCGTTGGCCCCGTGAAGCTCGACCCCGCGTTCACACGGGCAATGCCTCAGTGGTGGGCCGACGCCGTGGGCGGGCACCCCGTTGAGCTGACGGGTCGGGTGTTGGCTGCTCACGGCCTCCAGGCGCCGGGTTTGATGCCGGACGAGGTCGTGCTCATTCGCGCTCAGGCAATGGCCTGAGCGGGTCTCAGGATCCTGCAGAAGCGGACGGCGCGGGCTCTGGATCCGTCGTCTCGTCGTCAGTCGTATCGTCGTCAGTCGTGTCTTTGGACGAGTCTCCCTTTGAGGAACTCGACGACTTGGTTCCGGAACTCGATGAACCGGACGAGCTCGACGAACTCGACGAACCTGAATTGCCGTCCGAGTAGTTGCCGCCCCACGAGGAGTCGTAGTACTGGGCGGTGAGGGTCTCGTACTCCCAGTGCCACGGCTCAAACTTTGACGTCTTTGCCCACGGCGGGTTCACCCATCCCCAGATCGTGGCATTGGCACGGATCCAGTCGCCAGAGGCTCCCTTAAGTGCGCTCTTGCAAATGTCGACTGCCAGGCCCCAACCGTGCATCGATGTGCCTGGCCGTGCGGCCATGTTGCCGCGGGCCGCGCGCGTGCCGTACTGCTCGTCCAAGGTCCGATACGAATCATCGAGGCAAATGTTGCGACCAAAGACGGCTTTGTACGTCTTGTTTAGTTGGTTCAGAGCGATCGCGGCCTCGGGCTGCAGAGACTCACCTCGTTGCCATAGCCCACACAGCGATGACTGAGTGAGCCGGCCGTTTGTGCCCTTCACCTTGGTGCCAAGGTCGCAATTGCGCAACGGCGTCGTAAACACGTTCTCTGCAGATACCAACGTCACCGCAGACTGGGCGTCGATCGGGGGCGACGGAAGGTCCGACGACAACAATTGGGGGCCCGCGCCAAGAAGGGCCGCCGCCGTAGTAGGCGACTGGCCCTTGACGAGTCCCGGGAGCGACTCAGCGGCGTCCGCGTATGGGGTGATGGTCCCAAAGACTGGGTAGACCACCATGGCCAGCACGAATCCTGCGAGCACTCCACCGCGAGTGAGGACCTTTCGGCGGCGGTGAGTGGAGCGAATCCGAATTTCTTGGGTCTCTTCGATCCTGCGCGTCTTGCGCGTACCGAGCGCTATCTCTCCGGACGTGACCGGTGCTTCGATAAGCGAACTCATGCCACCTCCGTTTCCCTCGAAATAAATCCTCAGTGCCACATGGCGGGGCTGCGCCGTGCGGTCATCGCCGACGCGACGGCCTGTCCATGGTAACCGAATGGTTACGAAGCCCGCCAGGCCTGGGGAGTGTCTAGTGCCTCACACAATGGGCAAAGCTCACAAACTGCCGCTCACCTCACCCACAAGTTCCTCAATGATGTCCTCGAGGAACGCTAGACCCACCGGTCCGTCGCCATCAACGACCAGGGCAATGTGCGCCCCAGTCCGGCGCATTCTGGCGAGCACTTGCTCAACTTCGTCAGATGCCCCAACGACTGGCAGGTCGCGAACGCGCCATGCGTGAATGGGCTCTTCGCGCTCCGTGGGCCGTGCAAAGAGCGTGTCTTTGAGGTGCAGGTAGCCAACAAACGCGCCCTCGTTCATCACGGGGAATCGCGAATAGCCGGTGCGCACGGCCAACTCTTCGAGGCCTTCCACCGTCACTCCGGCCGGCGCCGCCACGACCTTGTCCAGCGCGACCATCACGTCTCGCGCGGTGTGATCAGAGAACTCGAGCGCGCCGGTGAGCAGGCCCGCGGGATCCTGGAGGGTGCCCTCCGCATGCGAGAGCGTGACGATTGATTGCACCTCGTCGGCCGTGAACGTGCTCGCGACCTCGTCTTTTGGCTGCACGCCAAGTGCCTTGACAATGCAGTTGGCAAACCAGTTGAGCGCCGCAATGACCGGCTTCACGATGCGCGCGATGACCACGAGCGGCGGCCCAAAAACCAAAGCTGCTCGGTCAGGATTGGCGACCGCGGCGTTCTTGGGAACCATCTCACCGAGGATCACGTGCAGGCTGACGATGATCGCGAGCGCGATGATGAGTGCCACGACGTGAGCCGCGGATTCTGGGAGCCCAAGGCTCACCATCACCGGTTCAAGCGCGTGCGCGATTGCGGGCTCTGCGACCACACCGAGCGACACTGAGGCCACTGTGATGCCTAGTTGTGCGCAAGCCAGCATGAGAGAGACGTGCTCCATTGCCCACAGCACGGTCTTTGCGGAACGCGAACCCGCGTGCGCCATCGGTTCAATAGAACTGCGACGTGCGGAGATGATCGCGAACTCCGCGCCAACGAAGAAGGCGTTCATCAGCAACAGCCCGGCGACCGCGAAGACCAACCCAAGGCTCATCGTTCGTCACCATCGATTCGTTCAATACGCACGCTGTCGATTCGCTTGCCTTCTACCCGTTCAACCGTGATGCGCACGCCGTCGGCCTCAACAACGTCTCCCGCCTCCGCGAGCCTGCCAAGCCGCGACAGCACAAAGCCGCCAACCGTCTCGTAGGCAGGCGACTGAGGAATCTCGATGCCGGAGAACTCGCGCACCTCGTCGGGCCGCACGATTGCTTGCGCGACCCATGCACCACCCGGCGCTTGGTGCATCGCCAAGCGCCGCCTGTCATGTTCGTCTGCGACGTCGCCTACCAACTCTTCAACGAGGTCCTCGAGGGTCACGAGGCCAGCAGTGCCGCCGTATTCGTCAACCACAATCGCGCACTGCAACGCGAGTCCGCGCAGTTCCACCAGCAGCGGGCGCAGTTGCATCGTCTCCGGCACGCGCGGCGCATTGCGCATGAACTCGGTGACGGGCGCCGTATCCCTATCGCGCGCAGGCACGGCGACAGCGCCGGCGAGGGTCACGACCCCGAGCACGTCGTCTGGACCGCCGCCCATCACCGGAAAGCGGGAATGGCCAGACGCCCTCGCCGCCGCGAGCACGTCGCTCGCCTTGGCACTCGCTGGCAGCATGGTCACTCGCGTGCGATCCGTCATGACGTCGATCGCGCTGAGGTCGTCTAGTTCGATCGTGTTGGTGAGCAGGCGAGCAGTGGACTCGTCAAGGGTGCCCGCTTCCGCACTCCTGCGCACAAGAGTTGCGAGTTCTTGAGGCGAACGGCCCCCGGAGAGCTCCTCCTTGGGTTCGATGCCCATGGCGCGCAAGATCGCGTTCGCGATCGAGTTGAGGCCTCGAACCAGTGGCCCCAGCGCAGCGGTGAAGCCAAGGATCAGCGGCGAAGCGACTCTTGCCACGCGCATCGGCTCCGACAACGCGAGGTTCTTGGGCACAAGTTCGCCGATGATCATCGAGAACGCGTTGACGACAATGAGCGAAATGGTTCCCGCGATAGCAGCCACGGCCGCTCGGCTCAGGGTCGAGTTGCTCAGCGGAATCTCAAGTAGTTCAACGATCGCCGGTTGGGCGGTGAAGCCAAGCAGCACGGTCGTGAGGGTGATGCCTACCTGTGCAGACGACAACTGAGTAGACAGTGTGACGAGCGCGCGCTTAACCCGCTTATCGCGCTTGGAGTCCACCCGGGAGGGGTCCAGGGCGACGAGGGAAAACTCGGCCGCGACAAACACAGCGGTGCCGAGCGTCAGCAACACGCCCACACCGATCAACAGCCAAAGGGTCATGAGGGGCCCCGTTTATGGTCGTCCATCGTGCCGCCACTATACCGGTGACGATTTTGGTCCGCATCGGTAACGATTTCACCAAGCCCGGTGCAGTTGGCTCATTGCTGGGCGTTTAGGCTAGATGATAGGAGAACCAGCAGCCGCGCTTGCGCGTAGAAAGTGACCGAATAGAACGTGTCCCCCGACACCACCGCGTCCCACACCGACCGCACCTCTATCTCGCGCACCGCGGACGCTCCGTCGGTCGCCTCCCTCATTCTTGGTAGCGCACCGCCCGACGCTGCGGCTGGGAATGCGCATACGGCACCAGAGCCGGCGGTAGCCCAGGCAACCCCGCCGACCAAGCCGCTCCCGCAGGTGGCGGAACCGGCAGCGTCGGAACCGGCAGCGTCGGAACCGGCAGCGCCCGCACCAGCGGCAACTGCAGCGTCGGAACCGGCAGCGCCCGCGCCAGCCGAACCCGAAGCTTCCACCCACACGACTACTCAGCCCATTGCGACCGCTCAGGCGCCTACGGCCGCGTATCTGCAGCGTGACGAGTACGAGCAGCGCGCCGCCAAAGACGTTCAGCAGGGCGTGTCACGGCTACGCGGCCCCGCCGCGCGCGTGGTGCAAAACATGGAGGCGAGCCTCGAGGTTCCCACCGCGACTTCCGTGCGCACCGTGCCTGCCAAATTGATCATGGACAACCGGGTGGTCATCAACAACCACCTCGCGCGCACTCGCGGCGGCAAGGTCAGCTTTACCCACCTGATCGGCTTCGCGATCGTCGAGGCGCTCGCCGAGTTCCCGTCGATGAACGTCGCCTACGCGCTCGAGGACGGCAAGCCGGCGTCGCTGACGCCCGCACACGTGAACTTTGGTCTCGCTATCGATCTTGCCAAGGAAGACGGCTCGCGTCAGTTGCTCGTTCCGAACATCGCGGGCGCGGACCAGATGGACTTTGCGCAGTTCTGGCAGGCGTACGACGACCTCATCAAGCGAGCCCGCACCGGGGCCCTTCAGCCCATTGATTTTCAGGGCACAACAATCACCCTGACGAACCCGGGCACGCTAGGTACGGTTCACTCCGTGCCGCGGTTGATGCCCGGTCAGGGAGCGATCATCGGTGTGGGGTCCATGGACTACCCTGCCGAATACCAGGGCGCTTCCGAGGCGACAATCTCACGACTCGGCATCTCCAAGGTCATGACGCTGACGTCGACGTACGACCACCGCGTGATCCAGGGCGCACAGTCGGGCGAGTTCCTCGCGATCGTTCACCGAAAGTTGCTTGGCCTGGACGGCTTCTACGACCGCGTGTGCCTCGCGCTTCGCGTTCCCTACGAGCCGGTGCGGTGGGTTCAAGACGCTGCCACCACGGGAGAGGTCGAGAAGCTCAAGCCTGCGCTGATCGCTGAACTCGTTCACGCGTATCGCTCGCGCGGCCACCTCATGGCCGACGTCGATCCGCTCAGTTCGCGTCCGCGCAAGCACCCGGATCTCGACGTGCAGACTCACGGACTCACCCTGTGGGACCTTGACCGCACCTACCCAACCCCGGGCTTTGGCGGACGCGACTCGATGAAGATGCGCGAGGTGCTGTCGCTGCTTCGCGATGCGTACTGCCGCACCATCGGCCTCGAGTACATGCACATCGCGGACCGCTCGCAGCGTGCCTGGATTCAAGAGCGGCTCGAGCACGGCTACACCAAGCCCGCGCGTGAAGAGCACCTGCGCATCCTTCACCGGCTCAATGCAGCTGAGGCCTTCGAGGCGTTCTTGCAGACCAAGTACGTTGGCCAAAAGCGCTTCTCGCTCGAGGGCGGCGAGTCACTGATTCCCCTGCTAGACGCCATGATGTCTTCCGCCGCCGAGGCGGGCATTCAAGAGGTGTGCATCGGCATGGCCCACCGCGGCCGGCTCAACGTGCTCGCCAACCTCGCAGGCAAGAAGTACTCGCAGATTTTTTCCGAGTTTGAAGGAACGGCTGTTCCGGGATCCGTTCAGGGCTCGGGAGACGTCAAGTACCACCTCGGTACCGAAGGCACCTTCACCGCGGAATCCGGCGCGCAGACCGCCGTCTATCTCGCCGCCAACCCCAGCCACCTTGAGGCCGTGAACCCCGTGCTTGAGGGGATCGTTCGCGCCAAACTCGATGTCCTTGGCGCAGACCCTACAACCGACGGCTACCCGGTTCTTCCGATTCTTGTGCATGGCGACGCGGCCTTCGCGGGTCAGGGCATCGTGCTCGAGACGCTCAACATGGCGCTCCTCAAGGGCTACAAGGTAGGCGGCACCGTCCACGTCATCATCAACAACCAGGTTGGCTTCACCACGGGACCGGAGAGTTCGCGGTCCACTCGTTACTGCACGGACGTGGCCAAGGGCTTCCAGATTCCGATCTTCCACGTCAATGGCGACGACCCAGAGGCCTGCGTTCGCGCGGCACGGCTTGCCTTCGCCTACCGCGAGGAGTTTGGCCGCGACGTCATCATCGACGTGATCTGCTACCGCCGCCGCGGCCACAACGAGGGCGACGACCCCTCGATGACTCAGCCAAGGATGTACGACCTCATCGAGGCAAAGCGCTCGGTCCGCCACCTCTACACCGAGGCCCTGATTCGCCGCGGCGACATCACCACAGATGAGGCAGAAGCGGTCTCCAAGGACTACCTCTCACAGCTAGAGCGCGTGTTCCTCGAGACTCGCGAAGGCTTCAAGCCGGGCGCCGATTCCGAGGCGATTCGTGGCCTCGAGCTCCCGGCCTCGCAATCGTCCGACGCTGGCGTCATGGTTGGCTGGAAGACCGCCGTGAGCGTCGCCCAGGTTGAGCGGATCGGCAAGGCGCACGTTCGCCCGCCAGAAGGCTTTGCCGTGCACCCAAAGCTCGAGAAGTTGCTAGAACGCCGCGAAGAGATGAGCAGGCAGGGCGGCATCGACTGGGGCTATGGCGAGATTCTCGCGTTCGGAAGCCTGTTGCAAGAGGGCGTTCCAGTACGCGTCGCCGGTCAAGACACGCGCCGTGGCACCTTTGTTCAGCGCCACGCAGTCTTCCACGACCGCAACACCGGCGCAGAGTGGACGCCGCTGCTGTACTTGGCCTCGGACCAGGCACGACTCCACATTTTCGACTCCCCTCTCAGCGAGTACGGTTGCCTCGGCTTTGAGTACGGTTACTCCGTTGAGCGTCCCGACGCACTCACCGTGTGGGAAGCCCAGTTCGGCGACTTCGTCAACGGTGCCCAGACGATCATCGACGAGTTCATCTCCTCCGCCGAACAAAAGTGGGGTCAGTCGTCGTCCGTTGTGCTGCTCCTGCCACATGGCTATGAGGGTCAAGGCCCTGACCACTCGTCAGCCCGCATCGAACGGTTCTTGCAACTGTGCGCTGAGGACAACATGATCGCGGCGGCGCCAACCACCCCCGCGTCGTACTTCCACCTGCTGCGTAGGCAGGCGTACGACCGCCCGCGCCGCCCGTTGATCGTCTTCACGCCAAAGTCGATGCTTCGCCTCCGCGCCGCCCAAAGCAGCGTCGAGGACTTCACCACCGGCACGTTCTTGCCGGTGATCCCCGATCCCATCGAGCCTGCCGGCGTAGACAGGGTGCTGCTGTGCTCGGGCAAGGTCTACTACGACCTGATCGCCGAACGTGAGAAGCGAGGCGACACCGCCACGGCGATCGTCCGCCTCGAGCAGCTCTACCCACTTGACGGCGAAGGTCTCCGCGCGGCTCTAGCCCCGTACCCAGACGCAGAACTGGTCTGGGTCCAAGAAGAGCCGCTCAACCAAGGCGCGTGGGGCCACATCACCACCACGCTCCCCCAAGAAATTTCCCATTCCGTGCGCGTGGTGTCACGCCCACGCTCTGCCTCAACAGCGTCGGGCCTTGCGTCGCGTCACGCCGCTGAACAGGCGGACCTAGTGGCAAAGGCGTTGACGCGATGAGAGACATCCTGCTTGTTGGCGACGAACTCGTTGCCGGTCACGGCGATCCCAAGGCGCTTGGGTGGTCCGGCAGAGTTGCCGCTCGCACCCTCGCGGTCGCCCCCGATTGCCGTTTCCACCAGCTCGCCGTACCCGGCGAGACCACCGGAGAGATGACAAATCGTTGGGGCGACGAGGCCCTGCGCCGGCTCAAGCACGACGACGGGTCGGAACGCTTTGTCGTGTTCGCCATTGGCCGCGGGGACCTGCGCCGAGCCGTGAGTCCAACCATGACGCGTCTCAACCTCGCGAACGCCCTTGACCGCGCTCACGAGCTTGGGATCAAGGCAATGGTGGTGGGGCCACCGCCGGCGAGCGGCGATGAGAATCGCTCCATTGCCGAGCTCGCCGCGCTGTGCGAGGACGCCGCATCCCGCCGCGGTGCGCCATACGTCGACATGTACGGACCGCTCGCACGCCACGATCAGTGGCTCCACGACATGACACTCGGTGACGGCGACCTACCCCTGCAGGCAGGCTATGGCCTCATGGCGTGGCTCGTGCTCAACTCTCAGTGGCACGACTGGCTAGGTGTCGAGGCCCCAGCCGTCTGAAGACCCCCGTGGGTCAGCGTCGGGCAGTTAGACGACGCCGGACGTACGCAGCGCGACACCGAGGTCGTGCGGGCGCGAGGCGATCGCGAGCGCGTCATCGAACGTCACGTTGCCCTCGCGAACCAACTCGAACAAGTGCTGGTCGAACGTCTGCATCTTGTAGTACTCGCCCTCGGCGATGAGGTCCACAATGGGCGGCTGGCTTGACGGGTCAGTAATGGCGTCTGCCGTGCGGCCCGTGTTGACCATGACCTCAGCGACAAGCGCACGTCCAGTGCCGTCAGAGCGACGAACAAGGCGCTGCGACACAATGCCACGCAGAGTCTGCGCGAGCGTGGCACGCACCTGCGCCTGCTCATGCGGGGTGAAGAAGTCGATGATGCGGTTGATGGTGTCTTGCGCGTCAACGGTGTGCAGGGTCGCGAGGACGAGGTGGCCGGTCTCTGCCGCAGAGAGCGCGGCGCGGACGGTTTCGATGTCACGCATCTCGCCCACCATGATGACGTCTGGATCCTGACGCATCGCGGCACGGAGCGCGTTCGTGAAGTCGAGCGTGTCAGAGCGAATTTCGCGCTGCGAGATGATCGCCTTCTTGTCACTGTGAAGAACCTCAATGGGGTCTTCGATCGTGATGATGTTGACCTCGCGGTACGTGTTGATGAGGTCCACCATCGCCGCAAGGGTGGTCGTCTTTCCGGAACCGGTAGGACCGGTCACCAGCACTAGACCACGCGGCTCGAGCGCCAGGTCGGCAACAACGGCCGGAACGCCAAGCTCGTCGAAGCTTTGCGCGCCAACCGCTACGCGACGGAAGACGAGGCAGTCCGTCCCGCGAGCAACGTACGCGTTGACACGGAATCGCCCAACACCGCTAAGCGAAAAGGCGAAGTCAGCCTCGTGCGTGTCCTTGAAGGTGGCAACGAGGTCCTCAGGCAACACCTGCGCAACCATGTTGCGCGTGTCCTCAATGCGCAACGGCGGAACCTGCAGCTTGCGCAGGCGGCCGTTCACACGAACCCTGGGGGGTGATCCAACCTTGCAGTGCAAGTCCGAGCCGCCGGTGGAGGCAAGCGCGTGCAAGAAGGGGATCACGGACACTGGCTGATCGCTCACGGTTCCTCCATCGGCACATCCGTTTTGAGTCTTGAGGAAGAGTACGTCCGGTTCGCCCCTTCGAAGTAGCCGGTGTGACCAATCCCCCGCGTGTGGGACACTTGAGGGTCTTGAATATCACCGTGCTCTCAGAAAGGGGATCGCCATGAGCAAGAAGGGCCGCAAGCGCAAGTCGCGTGCAAAGTCCGGCGCCAACCACGGCAAGCGTCCCAACGCCTGAGGTAAGCGCTACACGTAAGGCCGCATCGGTTATCCGATGCGGCCTTTACTGTTGCCAGCGTCGGGCCGACGCTGTTGCCTGGTTGGCGGTTAACCCTCGCGGGCCGTTTGGATGGTTTCGATGATGCGCGCGCGGAGCGCATCTGGTGCGCATTCGCCGCCCGTCGCCGCTACGCGGGTCTTGATCTTCTCGTTGAGCTGGTGTTCAGCCTCACACGGGGGGCACTCCTTGAGGTGTTCTGCAACGTGCTCAAGTTCCGACGGCGTCAGTTCTCCGTCGATGTACTCGAACAGGCGGTCGAGCGCCTCTTCGCACTCATGCTTTGCCATGACACGTCTCCCCAGTTGCACAGGCGCCATCATTGCGAGGCTTCTCGTAGATTCCGCGTTCCGCGGCGTAGTCCCTCAACTTCTCGCGAAGCAACTTGCGACCGCGGTGAAGCCTGGACATCACGGTGCCAACGGGCGTGTCCATGATCTCCGCTATCTCCTTGTAGGCAAAGCCTTCGACGTCCGAGAGGTACACCGCCGTACGGAACTCTTCGCTGAGTTCGCTCAGCGCTCGCTTGACGTCCTCGTCACCGAGCGAATCGAGGGCGACTGCCTCGGCGGAAGCGAGCCCCGTAGAGGTGTGCTCCGCCGCTGCGGCAAGCTGCCAGTCTTCGACGTTCTCTGCGTCCGAACGCTTGGGCTCGCGTTGCTTCTTGCGATACGTGTTGATGAACGCGTTCGTCTGAATGCGGTACAGCCACGCCTTGAGGTTGGTTCCCATCGTGAACTTGTCTTGGGCGGCGAAGGCCTTGGCGTAGGTCTCTTGGACGAGGTCTTCCGCGTCTGCCGGGTTGCGCGTCATGCGCAGGGCAGCCGCGTACAGCTGATCCATGTAGGACAGCGCCTCGGTCTCAAAGGTGAGTTGTTCGGTATCCATCACCGCCGAGGTTACCCCTCCCGTACGCACATGGGCCACGCCGTGCCGTTGTGGGCGCTGTCGCTCAAGGGTCGCAGTCATGCCGTGTGGAACGCGAATACCACCCGTGGCATTCCATCCGTGCGGCCGACGCGGCGATACCGATGGCGTTGTGGCGCACCTGTCGACGAGGCAAGGGGGCCTAACAACCTCGCTGAAGGCTTGGTAGCGTAGGCATATGGTTCTGCGTCACTTGGCTCGACCCCTTCTTGCGTCCTGGTTCGTCTACAGCGGCGTGCAGACGTACCTTGCACCGGAAACGCGTGCCGCCCGTGTTGCCCCCGACCTCGAGCCCGCGCTCGCCGAGCTCGGTGTGCCGGACCTCAAGCCCGCCGACGTAGTCAAGGCGCACGCGCTCGCCGTCACGGGTGCGGCGGCATCGCTCGCGATGAGTCGTACGCCACGGACCTCTGCCCTCGTGCTCGCGCTGCTGAGTTCCGGCGTGCTCACAGTCGACTACCCGTTCTGGAAGGAGACCGATCCCGAGCTCCGTCGCAAGGGGCTCGAGGACTTCCTCAAGGGCGCGGCTCTCATCGGCGGTGTGTTGATCGCCGCAACCGCCGGCCATTCCGCGAGGCACAACTCGCGCGCCAAGGCCAAGAAGTCGAAGGCGCACTCCGCCAAGGTTGCCAAGGCCCAGAAGTCAGCGTCGGCCGAACTCAAGAAGTACTTCAAGTGACGTCGGCGCCCGGCACCGGCCCGGGCGAAATCTGGGATGCACCAGTCGCAGCCGGACCGCTTGATGCGACCGTCGACGTTCCCGGATCCAAGTCGCTAACCAATCGGTTCCTTGTGCTTGCCGCATTGGCGAATGCTCCCGTCACCATTGCGGGAGGCCTTGCGTCTCGCGATTCTGCGCTGATGATCGCCGCTCTGGACGCGCTCGGCATTGGCATCGACACCTCGGATCCCAAGGCGTGGGTCGTCACCCCTGGAAAGTTTGAGGGGGGCGGCCACGTGGACTGCGGCCTCGCGGGCACCGTCATGAGGTTTGTCCCGCCGCTAGTTCTGCTCGCTGACGGACCCGTGAGTTTTGACGGTGACGAGGGCGCGCGGGTGCGGCCGATGGGCCCGCTCCTCGATGGCTTGCGAGCGCTTGGGGCAACGGTTGACGACGACGGGAGAGGAACGCTGCCGTTCACGGTGACCCCGCCGTCGGCCATTTCTGCGCACGTCGAGATTGACGCTTCCGCCTCGTCGCAGTTCGTTACTGGACTGCTCCTTGTGGCGCCACGACTTCCCAAGGGTTTGACGATTCGGCACGTTGGCGAGCACCAGCCAAGCCTTCCGCACATCGACATGACGTGCGCGGCGCTTCGTGATGCTGGCATTCGCGTGGACCAGCCAGACGATCGCACGTGGGTCGTGCACCCTGGCGCGATCTCGCTCGGCAGCGTTCGCGTTGAGCCCGATCTTTCCAACGCAGGGCCCTTCATGGCCGCCGCGCTCATCGCTGGCGGCACGGTGCGTATCCCCGGCTGGCCGGCGTCCACCACCCAACCGGGCGCCTTGTTCCCCGAGTTGCTCGAGCGCATGGGCGCGATGTGTTCGCTCGATGGCGACACGCTTTCCGTCACCGGAACGGGCAAAATCCACGGAATCGAAGCTGACCTCTCCCCTGCCGGCGAGATCACGCCAACTATTGCTGCGCTGTGCGCGCTCGCATCAGAACCCTCGCATCTCACGGGGATTGGTCACCTGCGCTTCCACGAAACCGATCGGCTCGCGGCGATCGCCGCCGAAGTTGATCGCATTGGTGGGCACTGCCTTGAGGGCGACGACTCGCTGAAGTTTGGCGGCATGCCGGCCACTGGCCTGAAGCCCGCGGTCATGGAGAGCTATCACGACCACCGCATGGCAACGTTCGCTGCGAATCTGGGGCTCGCGATTCCCGGCCTGCGCGTTCGCGACATTGCGACAACATCCAAGACGATGCCTGACTTCCCAGCTATGTGGCGAACAATGGTCGCAACGGGAGCGCCCTCCGAGTGACCGACTGGAGTCGCTACGACGAATCGGACGCAAAGGTGCGTCCGGGCCGCGGCTCACGGCCGCGATCAAAAACCCGTCCCGCCCATCTTGAGGCCGTCGACGCAACGGTCACCGCGGTTGATCGGGGCCGCTACACCGTGCGCACGGCCGACGCTGTGGTCATGGCAGTCAAGGCGCGCGAGTTGGGGCGGCGTGGGTTGGTTGTTGGCGACGCCGTTGGCGTCGTTGGCGACGTGACGGGAACGCCGGACACCTTGGCGCGAATCGTGCGCAGAGACGAGCGCGTGACCGCCCTGAGGAGAACTGCTGACGACACCGACACCGCTGAGCGGGTGGTCGTGGCGAATGCAAGCCAAATCGCGATCTTCGCTGCCCTCGCCGATCCCGAGCCAAACCCGCGCGTGATCGATCGCTGCCTTGTCGCGGGTTTTGACGGTGGCATGCGCGCGCTACTCGTGCTTACAAAGGCCGATCTAGCGTCGGCCGATGCCTTGCGGGAAATGTATGAACCCCTCGGTGTGACCGTCATCGAGACCTCAGTGCTCCGCGATGGCGGGCCGGAGGCGGACCCTGGGCTCGCGCTACTTCGCGAATCTCTTCATGGAGAGCGCACGGTCTTCGTTGGCCCGTCTGGCGTTGGCAAGTCCACCCTCGTGAATGCACTCGTGCCGGATGCCGACCGGGCGGTGGGCCGCGTCAACGACGTGACCGGCCGGGGGCGGCACACGTCGACATCGTCGCTGATGCTGGAGTTCGGTGGCGGTGGCTGGATCGTCGACACCCCTGGTGTGCGTTCGTTTGGACTCGCGCACGTGGATCCCGCGCATTTCATCGCCGCGTTCCCAGACGTTGCGGCCGCGGCGGATGCGTTGTGTCCGCGCGGCTGCACCCACGAATCCGCGGAGCTCGGTTGTGAACTCGATGGCTGGGCCAGCGAATCCGCAGACCGGCAGGCGCGCGTGGACTCGATCCGCCGGCTACTCGCTTCGCGCGCGGCCGGCGAGCAGTATTGAACGCTCGCGCTCGCTCGCGCCGCACGCTGTCGGTACATACGCGCCGATACCCTTAGGCCATGCAGCCGACTGGTCCCTACGCCGACGACTTGAAGCTCGCAATGCGCATTGCAGACGCGGTCGATCGCTTCACGCTTGCGTCGTTTGCGAGCGACACTCTTGAGGTTGAACTCAAAGAGGATGAGACCCCCGTGACCGCTGTTGACCGGGGCGCGGAAGAGATGATTCGCAAGGTACTCGACCGCGAACGCAGGAACGACGCGGTCTACGGCGAGGAGTACGGCTCCAAGGGTGGTTCCGCGCGGCAGTGGATCGTCGATCCTGTCGACGGCACCAAGAACTACGTCCGGGGCGTCCCTGTGTGGGCAACCCTGATTGCCCTCGTTGACGAGCGCAAGCCCGTTGTGGGCGTTGTGAGCGCCCCTGCGCTCGGCATGCGCTGGTTCGCGGCGCAAGGCGATGGTGCGTGGAAAGGGCCGTCATTCAAACGTGCTGAGCGGCTATCTGTCTCGACGCGCGGAGACCTTGGTGACGCCGTCTTGTCGTATTCAAGTCTTTCCGGTTGGGAAGACCGCGGCATGCTGCCGGACTTCCTTGAACTGACCCGCAGGGTGTGGCGCACCCGCGCGTTCGGAGACTTCCTCAGCTACATGATGGTCGCCGAGGGCATGGTCGAGGTCGCCTCCGAGCCCGAGCTCGCGTTGTACGACATGGCTGCCTTGGTGCCGATTGTGGAAGAGGCTGGCGGCGAGTTCACGTCGCTAACGGGCGCGCCAGGGCCATTCGGCATCGATGCACTTGCGACGAACGGCTTGCTTCACGAGGCGGTGCTCGGCATCATCGGCACCGCCGACGTCTAGCCGCGCTCAAGCGGTAACTGGCCAATCTCGCTGACGTCGTACCAGAGCAGATCCCTCGCCTCGAGCCGCTCAAGAGCGGCATCGTCGCCTCCAGCGGCCGCGCGGGCGTCCGCCTCTGCATCGGGTTCGTCGAGGAAGAAACACGCGATCGAATCGGCCATGACGCGACCAGAAAGCGTCACCGCCGCCGGGTGTGCGTCTGGCACGGGCACCACATCTGCGCGACTCAAGTCCACGGCGACGACGAGTCGCAGCCTCGAACCCAACTCAACAATTGAGTCCTCTGCCGCCGCGTCGCGTGCTTGCTCGGCCAGCTCGTCCGGATCGTCGTAGGCGCTGATGTCGAGCAACCGTTCAGTGACGGCATAGCCGCGCTCAGGCTCCCAATGCCCCGACGTGTAGTGCCCGAGCTCCGCGACCGTTCCCGGAACAAATACCCGCATGGCTTCAGTCTGTCAGTGCGGGAGCGGCGTCGTTCGACCGTGCCGGAGTGTCGCCAAGGTCTTGCGCTGAGAGACGGGCAACCACGGCGTCGGCCAGGCGCCCGACGCTCTGTGTCGCCGGTCCCCTCGGTGCGGCCTCGCGCCAAGTGACGCCGCGCAAAGCGGCGAGGTCTGCCGTGCGCGGATCCCACGGAATCATCCACGCCTGGCCAATGCCCGCGTAGCGTGCGAGCGCGTCAGCGACTTGGCGCTCGGGCTTGGGTCCCGCGACGGATCGTCGGACCCGGTTAGCGGCAACGACAAGCCGCTCGCGCACGCCGGGCACGGCCTCCGCGAGGTCCGCAATCGCGTCCACAAGCCGCTGCATCCCAACAGGTTCCGCGGTGCCGACCGCGACAATCAGGTCTGCTTCAGTGAGCGCGGCGAGCGTTGCGGAGTCGCGACGCGACGCAGACTCCGCTCCCGCGATCCCAAAGCCGCAATCGACAACCGTGATCTCCGCGGCGGCGCGCATCGCGGGCCACGCGGCCTCGAGCGCTGCAGGGGGAACCTCCGCCCACCGGCCCGGACGCGGCAACCCTGTCAGCACCTTGAGCCCAACAGCCGTTGGTTGCGCGTGCCTGCGAATCGTGGAGGCATCCGCCTCACCTTGCGCGGCGGCACGCGCAACCGAGGCGATACCAGGAGCATCGTTGACGAGTGCGAGGGTCTGAGCCACTGCCGAGCCGTACGTGTCGAGATCTACGAGCAACGTCTCACGACTGCGCACGATCGCCGCGGCGAGGTTGACGGCCACCGAGGTGCGCCCCGGAGCCCCCGTTGGGCCCCACACCGCGACGATGCGGCCATGTGCCAGTTCTGGCTCCGGTTCCGGTTCCACCAGGAGGGCCGCAGGCACGTTGGCGGCGGCATCGGCTACCGCGAAAGGGTCATCGGCGTTCACCACTGTGATGCCAAGGGCCGCGAGCGCGCGCTCCTCTGCGTCGTCGGTTGCGACGCCCACGACGCGCACCTGCATGTGAGCGAACTCGCCCAAGGTCACCTTGTCGAGATGACGTTGAGGCGAAACTACAGCGACTCTGGCCACTCCTGCGGACGCCGCTGCGAGCGCCTCCGCGAGATCGGCACACCGCCGCACGAGCGTGAGATCTGGGTGCGCCGCGACGGCTGCCGCGATCGCGTCCTCTGCCGCCGAAGACACGGCGAGCACCACGCCGACCACGCCTCAGCTCCCCGTCGCCACAATGGCGACGTCACCGTCGGCCGCTACGGCCGCCAACACTCGGCCCACGTCAGCCAGTGGCACCGCGACGTACACCGTCTGCGCTGCCGAGGAGCCAAGGGACGACTCGCTCTCCCGCACGTCAGTGATCGCTAGTTCCGACCCAACCAGAGTTGAGTGAGGGCCGCCTTCGCCCTGGACGGTGAGCCACACATCGACGACCGAGCCAATACCCACACCGTCCGCGAGCGGCATCGCGCTCTCAACAGCGATCGCGCGCGACGCGTAGCCCGCTTGATCAACGAGAGCCGCGGCGGGCACAAGCTCACCCTTGCCTACCGTGCGGTCCAGTACCCGCCCAGCCACAGCGTCGGCCTGGGGCACGTATTCGCCTTGACTTACTCGTACGTTGACGATCACGAGATCGTCCTCTTGCAATACCCTGCCGGGGGCGAGGTCGCGTGCTGCCGCGTAGAACGGTTGCGTCGTGTCTGCTCGCTGGACAATCATCGCTACCGAAGCCACCGCGATCGCGATCAGCACCAAGCCCACCAGGAGCCGCGGATCCTTCCACGACGGTCTTCGAACGCGCCCCTGAACCACATCCGTGGTTGCGGACATCCCCCACCCCCCTTGTGTTTCCGCCAATCATGCCGCGATACGCGCAGAATGGCTACCGATGTGGATAACCCGGGGTGCACGCGCAGTCGTGCCAGAATGGGCGCGTGACCAAGCGCTTCCTCACCCTCGCCGACGTTCAGGAGTTGCTGAGCATCTCCCAGGTGCAGGCCTACTCGTTGGTTCGTTCCGGCGACCTTCCCGCGATTCAGGTGGGCGGCCGGAACCAATGGCGCGTGGAGCAGAGCGAGCTCGAGGCCTATATCCAGCGCCAGTACGCGGTCACTCGCGAGCGCTTTTCGCAGCCTGAGTCTGAGTCCGCGGATCTGTAGCGCCTCCGGCTCACGTTGTTGCAGCGTTCTAGCGCGGAATGACATCCGCGCAGCGCTCCTATTGCGCCGGTGACACCGTGAGAACGGCCGCGAAACGGACTACGCGCGAACCCACCACAAGGTAGTCCGCACCCACGCCCGAGATGCGACCGCGGCACTCGGTGCCGGCGACTCGAACCAGGACCTCGCCGCCGTCGTCGGCGAGCGCTCGCAAGGCGTGACCCAGCGTGAGTCTTGCGGCGATTGCGCCAGGATCCGGCGCTCCACTGGGGACACCGTCAATCGTGGCGATCGCGGTCGCGGGGACCAGCCACTCTCGCGGCCCGTCGGCAACGTGAAGCCACTGCGCTGCAGCGTCCGTGACGGCGCCCTCGACGCGAGACCCGTCGACAAGGACTAGCCGGATGGTCTCGCCGACGCTCGCAGCAAGAACTGCTCCGACAGTGACAACGGCACGTTCACCACCCGCGCGTTCGCGGACCTCGTCTTCGAAGGCCTCGCGTTCGGAACGCATCATTTGGGCCTCGAGGTCGTCGAAGAGATCTCGCCAGCGCATTGCCACACCGTAGCGGGGACCGGCCATCCACAGCACACCCATCCCTCGGTAGACACACAAACGGTATTCATGTACACCTATATCTATCAAACATGCTCAAACACTATTAAGGGGGTCTGACAATGACGATGAAGGTGCATCCGGTCCGGGCGATCGTTCTCTCTGCGGGCGCTGGTGCCGCGTGCTGGCTGCTCGCCTCACAAGGAGCTCAGCAAGCCGCGCTTCCACCGAGTCTCGAGACCGCTGTCATCACCGCGATCTTGCTCTGCGGGGCTGCCGCGGCCGCGTCGATCGCATTGCTCTGCGCTGCAGCATTGGTGGAGTCAACCCTTGGATGGCGACCACGGGCCACGAACGCATTACCCGCTCCCCTACGCCGGCTCATCGTCACGTCGACAGTGCTCGCCGTGACCACAGCGGGCCTGGCGCTACCGGCCAACGCAGATGAGGCGTACCCCGGTTGGGCGCCTGCGGCGGCGCCGTCGGCTTCGGCCAGCTCAGCGCCCGTCGCGTCGGAGCCCGCTTCATCGCTTTCGCCGCGGGTTGATATCCCCGAGTCATCCCCCGTCGCGGAAGCTCCCGTGGTGGCCCCCAGCACCGTGCAATCGCCACCCAAAGCCCCTCCTGTCGCGCCGCCGGATCGGGGGCACGCGCAAGACGTGGAGCTCCATGCCGAGTCGTGGGCGCCGGCGCTCCCCAGCGCGTCCAGCGCGTCCAGCGCGTCCAGCGCGTCCAGCGATCACGCTGATGCGTCAAGCACCGCTACGACGACCAACCCCGCGACCACACACGTCGTTCGTCGCGGCGATTCGCTGTGGCGCATCGCCGCGGCACGTCTGGGTGACAACGCCACAGACGCCGACATCGCGGCAGCATGGCCATCGATCTACGAGGCCAATCGAACAACGATCGGCGGCGATCCCGGGCTGATCCTGCCCGGACAGGTGCTCACTATCCCCCGCGCGGTGGCCTCGTGAGCGCGGAGCCGGCGATGGCGTCGGCCCCGCTACGAGCTGTTCCTGGCCTGAGCCCCGCTGGCGGCGTCCCTCGGTACGGCACCCCGCGCAAACCGCTGGGCGACCCCGCCCCCTTGGCGTGCACCATCGCACGGACAGCAGTCGAGGCGATTCTGGGCGGCGATGGAATCGACTCGCTCGTGCGCTGGGTCGCGTCCGACGTGCGTGAGTCGCTCCAGATCCAACAATCGCTAGCCCGCAGGGCCGGGCTCAAAGGCGCGGTGGCGCGCATTGATAGGGCGCGAGTCTGCCGCGTGTCTCAGCGCGCGGCAGAGGTGAGCATCGTCGCGACCGCGAACGGCAGGCCGCGCGCCGTCGCGATGCGCCTCGAAGACGTTGCAGGACGCTGGCTAGCGACTGTCGTCGAGATCGTCTAGCGGGCTAGGCCGGCGGGCGCGGCCAGAGGGACCGCGGGCTAGGCCGGCGGGACGGGACTGCGGACTGGGACGGCGGGCCGGGACGGCGGGTCGGACCTCATGTCCCCACAGGAAGCACTGAGGTCGCAGAGGTGGACCTCATGTCCCCACAGGAATCACTGAGGTGGCAGAGGTGGACCTCATGTCCCCACAGGAATCACTGAGGTGGCAGAGGTGGACCTCGGCGCCCACTGGGGCGCGGCGAGGCCCACCAGCCGGAACTCAGCGCCCACTGCGGCGGCGCCAACGACTACGCGGCCTCGTTCTTGCCGTGGCACATCTTGTACTTCTTGCCGGATCCGCACGGGCAAGGCGCGTTCTTGGCGGTGCCGGGGAAGGTGCCGCCGTCGGCCGCTGGCGCGGCCTTCTTGGCAGGTGCCTTCTTCGTTGCCGCGGCGCCAGAACCATCATCAGCTGGGCCCGAGTACGTCAGCGCACCCATGTTTGCGCTGAGCCCCGCGCCGCCCGTACCTGTTGACGTGGCCCCGCCGGTTGGCACGCGCTGGGCCTGCTGAGGCACCGGCGCTTCCTCGCCATCTGCGGGAACAATTCGCTTCTCCACGCGATACAGCACCTGTACCGACTGCTCCTTGATGGTGTCGGTCATGGCCTCGAACAGTTGGTAGCCCTCACGCTGGTATTCCGTGAGGGGGTCTCGCTGACCCATGGCGCGCAAGCCGATTCCCTCTTTGAGGTAATCCATCTCGTAAAGGTGCTCTCGCCACTTGGAATCGAGCACCTGCAACAGGACCTGACGCTCAACCTGACGCAAGATCTCCGCGTCAATGCGCTCTTCTACGGCCTCGTAACGCACGCGGGCATCCGCGGTGAGTTCGCGGGCAAGGAAGTCCTGCGAAAGCGCAGCGGTGCCGCCCGCCTCTTCCGCAACCTCATCGATCGTGAGCGACACGGGGTAGATGGTGCGCAGGTCCTTCCACAGTGCCTCAAGGTCCCAGTCGTCTGGCGAGCCGGCCGCCGTCGCCGAGCGAACGTAGGCCGTGACCACGTCATCGACAAACTGCAAGACCTGCGTGCGCATCTCTTCGCCATCGAGAACGCGACGGCGTTCGGCGAAGATCACCTGGCGCTGGTCGGACATCACGTCGTCGTACTTGAGGATGTTCTTGCGAATCTCGTGGTTGCGACCTTCGATTTGCGCCTGCGCGCTGCGCACACCGCGCGTCAGCACCTTCGACTCAATTGGCATGTCGTCCGGAAGTGCCGACGAGTTCATGACCGACGCCGCGAGCCCTGACTGGAACATCCGCATCAGGTCGTCTTCGAGCGAGAGGTAAAAGCGAGACTCACCTGGGTCACCCTGGCGACCGGAACGTCCACGCAGCTGATTGTCGATACGGCGCGACTCGTGGCGCTCGGTGCCGAGCACGTAGAGACCACCGGCGGCGAGCACCTCGTCGTGTTCCGTGACGACCGCTTCTTGGGCAGCCGCGAAGACGTCGTCCCAGACGCGCTCGTACTCTTCTGGGTGCTCGTGCGGGTCAAGCCCGCGCTGAGTCATCTCCTGAACCGCCCGGAACTCGGGGTTGCCACCGAGCATGATGTCCGTACCTCGACCAGCCATGTTGGTCGCGACCGTGACGGCGCCCTTGCGGCCGGCCTCTGCGATAACTGACGCCTCTTGCTCGTGTTGCTTGGCGTTGAGGACGTTGTGGCGGATGCCACGCTTGCGCAACTCCTTTGACAACTTCTCAGACTTCTCGACGGACACCGTGCCCACAAGCACCGGCTGGCCAATCTTGTTGCGGTCCAGGATGTCCTCGATGACTGCATCAAACTTGGCGGCTTCTGTCTTGTAGAGCAGATCCGCCTGGTCGTCACGAATCATGGGCTTGTTTGTGGGGATGGGAATCACGCCGAGTCCGTAGGTGCTGTTGAGCTCAGCGGCCTCGGTCTGTGCGGTTCCGGTCATGCCAGCGAGCTTCTCGTAGAGGCGGAAGTAGTTCTGCAGCGTGATCGACGCGTAGGTCTGGTTTTCCGCCTTGATCGCCACACCTTCCTTCGCCTCGATCGCCTGGTGCAGGCCCTCGGAGTAGCGACGGCCCTTGAGCAGACGGCCGGTGTGCTCGTCGACGATGTCAACCTCGCCGCCTTGGACCACGTAGTCCTTGTCGCGCTTGAACAATTCCTTGGCCTTGATGGCGTTGTTGAGGAAGCCGATCAGCGGGGTGTTCGCGGGGTCGTACAGGTTCTCTACCGACAGCGCCTTCTCGATCTTCTCGATACCCGGCTCGAGGATGCCAACGGCGCGCTTCTTCTCTTCGACCTCATAGTCGACCTCGGGCTCCATCTCCTTCACAAGGCGCGCGAATTCGACGTACCAGCGGTTGTTGTCGCCAGACGCCGGGCCAGAGATGATCAGCGGCGTACGCGCCTCGTCGATCAGGATCGAGTCGACCTCGTCAACGATCGCGAAGTTGTACCCGCGGTGGACGAGCTGCTCAGGTTCCATCGCCATGTTGTCGCGCAGGTGGTCAAAGCCAAACTCGTTGTTGGTGCCATACGTGATGTCGGCCGCGTACTGGACGCGACGTTCGGCCGGGCTCTGACCAACAAGGATGCAACCGGTCTCAAGACCCATGAACCGGAATACGCGGCCCATCAGCTCTGACTGGTACGACGCAAGGTAGTCGTTGACCGTCACGACGTGCACGCCCTCGCCGCTGAGTGCGTTGAGGTACGCGGGCAGGGTCGCAACGAGCGTCTTTCCCTCGCCGGTCTTCATCTCGGCGATGTTGCCGTGGTGGAGAGCGGCGCCACCCATGATCTGCACGTCGAAGTGGCGAAGGCCAAGGGTGCGGCGCGAGGCTTCGCGAACGGCCGCGAACGCCTCTGGGAGCAGCGAATCGAGCGTCTCACCCTCCGCGTGGCGCTCCTTGAACTCAGTGGTGAGTTCGCGCAGCTCTTCATCGGAGAAGCCCCTGTAGACGTCCTCGAGGGCGTTGGTCAGCGTGACGATTCGCTCGAGACGACGAAGCTCTCGTCCCTCGCCGAGGCGAATGATTCGGTCGATGACAGCCACTGATACTCCTCCTTGGGTCCGGGAACCATCGTAGGCGGTCAGTGAATGGTCTCTGGTTCGTCTCGCTGTGGGCGCAACAACAGCACGGCCGCGCCCATGAGTGCGCCACCAATCACGCCGAGCGGGCCCAGACTTTCGCCAAGCACGACGGCCCCCAACACGGCCCCTAGCAGCGGCTCGAGCAGGGTGATGATCGTGGCAACGAACGGCGGCACCGTCTCCAAAGCAGCGAGGAAAAGCACGTACGCGATGGCGGTGATACCAACCCCCAAAGCGATCGCGAGCGCCCAACCTTCAGCCCCGGTGGGGAACCCCGTTCCCGCACCGATGGCGAAGGGCAGAAGCATCAGTGCTCCCGCCGTGAATGCGCCGCCAGTCAGCGCCATAGGCCCCAGCCCCTCAATGGGGCGGCGGTTGACGATGGTGATCGCGGCGAAAGACACGCCGCTTGCGAGTGCAACGAGCGCGCCACCAACGACGGCACTTCCCTGCCCGACGCTGCCTCCAACGAGCAGCCCAAGCCCAGTAAGCGACAGGGCAAGTGCGAGCAACGACTTTGCGGGAGGCGCGCGCCGTGTCGTCACAGCGTCGTACCCGGCGACGACAACGGGAGCGGACCCGATCCCAATCAGCGTCGCGAGCCCAACGGACGCGAGCGTGACGGACGTGAAAAACGCGTACTCGAAGGCAGCCGTCAAAGCACCCGTGACGAGCATACGAATCCACATCGCACCCGTCCAAGACCGCACGGGCAACCTGCCGACGATGGCGAGGAAGCCGAGCAGTGCCACTCCGGCGAGACCCATGCGCCACACCGCAATGCCAACCGGCTCAAGGCCCTCTCGTTCGCCAAACAGCACGCCGACGACACCGCCGCCTCCCCAAAGGCAGGCGGCGGTGATCGCAAAGATGAAGTCACGGGTGCGCATCCGTGGGGATGCGCCGCCTGACGCTATGCGCTTTCCCTGGACTGGTCTTCAGCTCCAGCGGCGAGGTGAATGACTCCGTAGGTCCAGCCTCTGCGGCGGTAGACAGCAGAGGGAAGATCGGCATCGCAGTCGTGGAACAAATAGAAGTCGTGGCCAACGAGTTCCATTTGATCAATCGCCTCGGCGACCGTCATGGGCGCACCCTCGTGGGTCTTGGAGCGGATCAGGATTGGCGTGCCGTCAATGGGTATCTCGCGCGTCGCGTCGTCCGGTGCGCCTTCCCACCGTTCAACACTCTCAACACGGTCATCGGCGGGCACCGTGGGAATTCCGCCGCTTGGTGTGGGCACCGCACGCAGGCCCGATTTGCCCTGGTGGCGGTGAACCTTTCGCTCGTGCAACTTGCGCAACTGCGCCGTCAGTTTGGAATAGGCCGCGTCGAAGGCCGCGTCTCTGTCCGTGGCCGAGGCTTCGGAGCGAACCACCCCCCGCCCGTGGAGCGTTATCTCGACCCGTTCCTTCTCACTCGCCACCTTTGGACTGCGTTCGTGGCACACGTGCACCTCGGCGCGGGTAGCGCGCGGGGCAAGTTCGGTGATCTTGTCCATTCGCTCCAGAATCCTGGTGCGAAGTGACTCGTTGACCTTGGTGTGCCGTCCGACGATGGCGATGTCCATGGCGATGCTCCTTCAACGCTGATACGGGTGCCAAGAGGCCGCACTGGCCCTGGCGTGGTGATTGCGGCGCTGTCTTGCGCCTCTCCCATCACCTCCCCGGCATCGAAGAGTGACTGACTTTCGTCGTCCCTGTCCTCACCCTAAACCCCTCGCGGCGTCGGCGCCACGCCTCGGTGTCGCCGCAAGGACGACGGCGCCAACCACGGGCACCGCGGCCGTCTCAAGAGCGTCTGCCGCGCGCGCGAGGGTTGCGCCGGTCGTCATGACGTCGTCGATGAGCACCGCAGTTCTTCCGCCAGAGGCGCCCCGGAAGCGCACCTGGGCGGCGTCCCACCGGCCAACGCTCGACCGCCCGCGAGAACGCCGGCCCGCGGCGGCAAGCACATCGGCAACAGGTGCTCCAAGACCCTGCCCGACGGCCGTGGCAAGGAGAGCGGTGAGGTCCACGCCGCGCCGGCGAACCGAGGCGGGCTTGCTGGGGATGGGCACCACAATCAGCGAGGCGGCGGGTGGCAGGCTTGGCGCGACGCATGCCGCGGCGCGCCGTGCGGCGTCCGCGAACCAGCGGTCGAGATCGCGCCTGCGACCGTCCTTCCACGCTGCGATTGCCCGATGCGGTGGACCGTCGAGTTCTGAGATCGCCCACACCGGAAGCGCCGTTCGGCCAAGCACCGCAAGCCTGCCGGCGCCCTCTTCTGCTCTGAAGGGTTCGTCCCACCAAGGCGCGCTGCAGGATTCACAAAGGCGCTCGTCATCGCGGCCACAGCCGGCACACGCGACGGGCACAAGAAGGCGAGCAATATCCCTGGCAAGGTCCGCAACGAGCATGGCAACAGCGTCGGGCATTGGGAGCGTGCGTACGTGACGCCTGTGGACAACGGTGCTTGGCGCTCAGCCTGAGTACGCGAGCTCGATGGGACCTTGGGCGACCTTGGCCCACTCCGTTCCGGACCTCGCAGATACGGCACCGTCAACGTCAACAACGAGGAGCGAGCGTTCGAGGTCGCGCGCAGCGATGTCGACCGCGTGGGTTACCGCCTTCTGAGCGGACGTGAGGCCCCCGATGTCCGCGATCCAGAGGTTACTTGGGACATCGCCCCCTTCTTCGCCGAGGACCGCAACGGAGAGGTCATCGACCCAAGCAAGGTCGATGGAGGGACCGATGTCCGCCCCAACGTGCTGAGGCTCGCCAACGGTGAGGGGCGTGCCATCGTCACCGCGAACAATTGAGGCGACTTCCAGCGACTGCTTACCGCTGTTCCGCGACAGCACTGCCATGCGGGCCCCGTCGCGCGAAACTGCGATCGCCTGAACTGTGGTGCCCCGCAGCCAGTCGACCGCGAGTGCAACGGACTCCCCGCCAGCGGTAACCGCCGTGAATCCGTCGCCACCGGACGCCTCAGTGGTCCAGATCCACGCGTGCCTGTCTGCTGTGGGAGCCACCAGGTCTGCGCCTTGGTGCAGGATCACCGTCTCCATGACGGATGTGGGGGGTTCGTCATCTTCCTCAACGAGAACGCGCGGAGCGACCGTGTTCGAAAGCGCTCGCGAGATGACAAGGTCCGTCTTGCCCACAATCCACGCCGCGATAGGAGAGCCGAAGGTCATGGCAAGCCCAGTTGACTCTGCCGGCAAACCGCCAACTGAGTCGGCGACGCGCCACACGTCGGCCCCATCGAAGACTCCTAGCGTGCCGTTTACGAACGCCGCGGCGTCGGTGCTTGGTAGCGGCGCGGGTTCTAGCCGAACGTCGGTCTCGTCAGACAAGGTGACGCCGCCCGCCGTGACAACAACATCCGCGATTCCCGGGATGGACTCCAGGGTGAGTCGCATCTGTTCCTCTGCGAGCGCCCGCTCCGCCGTCGTACCCGCGGACTCTGTCGTGAGCTGCACGGCGGCAACGCCGTCGGTCACCACCACGGAATCGACGTACAGCGCCGATGTTGCCGGGAAGCCCGTGTGGACCGCGGGAGCAAGCAGCGGTGAGGGTCCTTCGACGAGTTCCCGCGCTGCGAGCGTTGCCACCTTGTTGTTGGGAAGCCACCGCGACTCGGGCACCTGCGTCGACTCGTCGATGCTGGCGAAAATGAGGTTAACCGGCTTGAAGAGCCGCTCGAACCCTGCACGAGCGAGCAGGGTGCCGTCCTCAAGCTCTGAGATCCGCCATTGCCCGTCATCGCCTTGCACCATCGTGAAGGTCAGGGTCTCGCGGGTTCCGTCGGCCGCTTCGGTGAGCCGTCCGGACTCGTCGACGACGGCGAGCACCGGAACGTCGTAGGTCACGGTGTTCGTCTCTTCGTCGAATACCGGCGTGAGCGCACCGGAGTCGTAGACGACCACTCGCTCAGTCGGATCCCAGCTGGCCGCCGCGGTGTCAGTGAGGAACTTCCGCGCCGTCGTGAAATCGCCCGCAAACCCCGCTCCCGAGGCAGTGACAAAACCACTCACGATCGCAAGTGGCACGGCGTCCTGACGCGGGCCCTCCGCGATCGGCACGAAGGGATCGTTCGTAGCGACCACTCCGTTGCCTTCGCTCACGGGACCGGAGGAAGGGATCGTCGTGCATGCGCCGAGCGCGACGACGACGGCCGCAGAGAGCGCAATGAGCCTCACCTTCAGTGTGGTCTTCATGGCGCACTCTCCGTGTACTCAGCGTCCGGGTGGACGTCGACGACCTTGCGCGGGCCGAGCGCCTCGAACTCGCTCTCACGCACCACGATGGCAAGCGGAGCGTCCTGCCCAAGGCCGCGCGAGGTTCGCGGAAGCAGCAAGCGGAAGCTCGCTCCTTTGCTAGGACGCCCCCACGCCTCGAGCTTTCCGCCATGCAGGCGGGCGTCTTCGCGAGCGATCGAGAGCCCAAGGCCCGTGCCACCCATAGTCCTCGCCCGGGCAGCGTCGGCCCTCCAGAATCTGTCAAAGACGCGTTCAACCTGTTGCGGCGTAAGGCCGATTCCGTAGTCGCGAACCACCACGGCTACCGCGCGCCCGTTGGATGCGATGCCGATGTCAACGGGGTGTTCTTGCGCGTGCTCCACGGCGTTCGAGAGGAGGTTGCGCACGATGCGGCCAACCCGCGGCCTGTCGATCGAGGCGATGTGCTCGCCGGGGCCGATCCACAAGCGCAGTTCCACACCAACCTTGCTCGCCGCGTGGCCAATGCCTTCAATCTCGTCCCGCACAAGGTCAGTGAGTGAAATCTCTTCGAACTCAAGCCGCGCAGCCCCGGCGTCGATGCGGCTGATCTCGAGAAGGTCGGCGAGCAGCGCTTCAAACCGGTCAAGCTGATTGCTCAACAGCTCGGCGCTGCGTGCCACCTCTGGCGAGAAGTCAGCACGCGCGTCGTACAGAACATCGGACGCCATCCGCACCGTTGTGAGGGGCGTGCGGAGCTCGTGCGAGACGTCGCTTACGAACCGGCGCTGGAGGCGAGACAACTCTTCCATGCGCGTGATCTGGCGCTGCAGAGACTCCGCCATCTCGTTGAAGGTTCGCGCAAGCGTCGCCATCTCATCATTGCCGCGGACCTTCATCCGCTCGCTGAGACGACCCTCCGCAAGGCGTGATGCCACGCGGGCGGCGTCACGGACCGGGCGCACGGCCTGGTTTGACACCCACCACGTCATGAAGGCGACAAGCACAACGAGCATGCCCGCGCCCAAACCAAGGACGCGCTGAATGAGCGTCAGGGTCTGTTGCTCTGATTCGAGCGGATAGACAAAGTACAACTCGTAGCCGCCAGCGACCCTGATGTCGAGCGGGCTGCCAACCACGACGCCGGGAGAGCCGTCTGGGAGTTCTACGAACTGCCACGGCTGAGTCGCGCCGTCCTCGACGGCCGCGCGCATGTCGTCGGTGACAACGCCCACAAGCTCTGGATTGCCGCCGGGGAACAGCGGTACCTCTGACGAGTTGCTTGGGCTTTTCAGCAGCACCAGCCCGCGGTCTTCGCCACCGAGTGCGCGCAATTTGTCGTCGAGGTCGAACACGAGCTGTTGCAAGGCGTTAGGACTTTCAGCTGGTGAGGCGTAGATGTCCTCTTGAGCTGTCGCAAGATCTTGCGCGGACTGCTGCAAGACCCGATCCACCTTGGTGGAGACCAGCCCGTCCCTGATTTCTGACGTCACATAGGCGCCAAGCAACGCCACCGTGCCAAAGCCAATGACAAGAGTCGTGGCAACGACCCTAAAGAGAAGCGAACGGCGCCAGGGGCCGGCAAGCCGGTTCGACGGTGCCGCCGCGGCGGCGCCAATCGAGCGCCTGCGCAGCTTCACGAGGACACGCCACCAGCCTTATAGCCGACGCCACGAACCGTCACCACGATCTCTGGGTTCTCCGGATCGCGTTCGATCTTTGCTCGCAGCCGCTGGATGTGGACGTTGACGAGCCGCGTGTCTGCCGCGTGCCTGTACCCCCACACGTCCTCAAGCAGCACCTCGCGAGTGAAGACCTGACCGGGAGAGCGCGCGAGCGTGACCAGCACATCAAACTCGAGCGGAGTGAGTTGGATGACCTCGCCCTCGCGAGTCACGCGGTGGCCGGTCACATCAATCTCAAGTTCGCCAATACGCACCGTTGACGGCGCCGCCGTGTCGTTGCGGCGCAAGCGCGCGCGAACGCGAGCGATCAGCTCGCGCGGCTTGAACGGCTTGGGTACGTAGTCATCGGCGCCAGACTCGAGTCCGAGCACAACGTCGACGGTGTCCGATTTTGCGGTCAACATAATGATAGGAACGCCTGACTCGGCGCGAATGTCCCTGCAGATGTCGATGCCGCTGCGTCCGGGGAGCATGAGGTCGAGCAACACAACATCGGGGTGCGTTTCACGGAAGACCGCGAGCGCGCGGTCGCCATGGTCGCAAAATTCGGTGTCGAAGCCGTCGGCACGCAAAACGATGCCGATCATCTCCGCCACGGCGGGGTCATCGTCGACCACCAAGATTCGTGCCGTCATGCAGTTATTATGCCCAGCAAGGCGCTGCACTTGGTTCGCGCCGCAATTGGGGGCCTGGCTCAATGGGCCGCGTCAGGGAGGAAAGCACGTGATCGACGCGAGCGAAGGCCAGGAGTGGACGGCGCCGGGAGCGACTAGCCCGCCCAGCGTGGGGCAGGTGCCCGACGCTCCGTTTACGAACGCTTCTGCGGCGCCCGCCGCACCCATCGCCTTCCCTGTCGCGGCACCCGCTGCGCCCATCGCAGTGCCTGCTGTGGCGCCCCAGCAGGCGGCCCCCACCTTCCGGTCATGGCAGCCGGGGCTCATTCCGCTGCGACCTGTGAGCTTTGGCGAGTTCCTGTCCGTGCCGTTCAAGGCCATTCGCTACAACCGCGCCGTGGTCGTGGGCGGCCCCCTGTTGTTCGTTGGCGGGGCGATGCTGCTCCTCGCGGCCTCGTTGTGGCTCGCCTTCACGGACCCTTCGCTTGCCCTCCAGTCTCCAACGAGTCAATTCCAGGGCATTGAAGCGTCGACCATCATCGTGGGAGTTGTCGCTCTACTCGCGATCGTGCTCGCCGAGGCTCTTTCAAGCGCCGTCGTAGCGCCCGGCATCGCCAGGGGCGCCCTTGGGGAAAAGATCAGCTTGGGCACCGCTCTGAAGGCAATCGGGCCGCGCACGTGGCCTCTGTTTGTGCTGTGGCTTGTCTCATCGTTTGCGCTGGGGATCGCTTTCGTCCCTGGTCTCATCCTGTTAGGCATCGGCGTCAACGACAGTAGCGACGGCCTCGTTGGGCTTGGCGTGCTCGCGATGGTGGCGTTGGGCTTTGTCGTCGGCGTGCCCGTCTACATCATTTCTGCGGTTGCGCGCTGCGTGATCGTGCTTGAACAGAAGGGCGTCTTCGCCTCGATTCGTCGCACGATGAAAGTCATTCGCGGGCGGTTTTGGTGGTCAGTGCTGATCATTGGGGTCACCGCGACACTCGTGGGGATTGCGACTGGAATCCTGCAACAGCTCCTGTCCTTCGTGGCATCGATCGGAATCTTGATTGGGTTCAGCGGCGAGTGGGTGGGCACGCTGGTCTTCATCGTCGCGTTAGTTCTTGGTGCCGTGATCTCTTACGTCATCACCTACGCGTACATGGGGAGTGTGTACGCGCTGATTTACATAGACGCGCGCATCCGCCACGAAGCCTTTGACGTTGACCTCGCCCAAGCCGCCGAAGCTCGGCGCGGCTGACGTGTACTTCGATGTGCCGGTAGACCCGGACAGGGACACCGCGCGGAAGTGGGCCGTTGACGAGCTCAGCAAGCGCGAATATCAGCCTGGAACGGGTTCCAACTTCCTTCAACGATTCCTCGACTGGATCGCCAATCTCATCGACAGCATCGGTGGAGATATTGGCGGAGCTTGGGGAGGGTGGGGTGCGGTCGCGATTGCGGTCGTTGTAGCCGCAGTCCTCGCGCTCATCATCTGGCTCATCGTTGGGCCACTTCGCCGTTCACGCTCACGCGGGAAGGTGGAAGATGACCTCGGCGACCCCGACGTCACTGCCAAGGAGCTCGACAGTGCTGCAGCGAGCGCGGCTAGGGCAGGCGATTGGAACGTTGCTGTCATCGGCGCGTACCGCGCGCTCATACGCTCGCTCGCGGAGCGCGACGCGATAGATCCCAAGCCAGGCATGACGGCACTCGAAGCCTCTCTCGCAGCAGCCGATGCCATCCCATCGATCGCCAGTTCCATCGCCATTGACGCCGATGTCTTCGATGGCGTGAAGTACGGGCACCTGGCCGCACAGGCAAGCCATTACCAACACATCCTCGCCACCAGGGACACCGCGTCGCGGGCGCGCATCGAGGTGCCCGCATGACCGCGGCCGTGTACACAACCCCTGCGGCGCCGGACTCGGTGCGGGTCAAAGCAAGCCGCAGCAAGTGGTGGCTCATCGGCTTTGGAATCGTCCTTGCGCTCGTGGTCCTCATCGCGGCCACCTCAAGGCCCACCGACTACCGACAACTGTCAATCGACAACCCAACGGACAGCGGGGCGCGTGCAGTGGCGCAAATCCTCGGCGACCAGGGGATCTCCGTGCGTCAGTACGAGTCGCTTGCCAGCATCTACATGGCGGACGCCTCAACGACCACGCTCGTGATCGCGGGTGGCGGCTACTTGACCGATGCGCAGATCACTTCCGTGCTGCGCCACCGCGGCGATGTCGTGTTCATTGGCGCATCGGACCAGCTCGTGCAGGCACTCGACGCTGGCCTTGGCATGTCTTACGACTTTCTTCCGGAAGGCGTCCAAGCAGATTGCGACGACCCCGATGCGATCGCTGCTGAAGAGGTGCGCGTTGAGTGGGCGGGCATTGTCACCACTGGTCCCACGGAAGCCGAGTTGTGCTTTGGGGGACGGTCTAACGCGTATGCCATGGCGGTCGTCGACACGGATCTTGGAAAGCGCACCGTGGTAGCCAATGAAGACGTCTATCTGAACAGCACTCTCACCACGTGGGGCAATGCCGCTCTCGCGCTGCGCACTACCGGCCACCATGAGAATGTTGCCTGGTACCTGGGGAACTTCACGGACCCAACGCTTCTCGGCGGTGAGGGTCAGAAGCCTGACGTCGATATCACTCCGGACTTCTTGCCCCCCGGCTTTGGCACGGCTCTGTACGCGCTGGGCCTCGCGGCATTGGTCGGGGCCCTGTGGAAGGGCCGACGCTTTGGCCCGTTGGCAGTTGAACCGTTACCTGTCGTTGTGCGAGCTTCAGAGGCCACGCGAGGACGTGCCCGCCTGTATCGCAGGGCGCGTGCTTATGGCAGGGCAACGGCGGCGCTACGTGCAGCGTCCGCTCGGCGCATGGGCTCACGAATCGGCGTGCCGCGTTCTGCCGGCAGAGACGCCATGGTTGGCGCACTCGAGCGGGCAACCGGCCGCGCTGCCCCTGAGATAGCCCGTGTGTTGTACGGCCCACCGCCAACGACGGAGGCGCAAATGATCGCAATCCTTGACCAACTTGATGCTCTTGAAGGAGAGGTGCACAACCAGTGACTGAAAACCCAACACCAGAGTCTGTTCCTGCAACCGATGCGGATGTCACTGCGGTGACGCCAGCAGAGGTCCCAGCGTCCGCAGAACCCGCAGCAGAGGCCGCTGCTCCTGAAGAGCCCGCTCCTGCCGAGTCCGCTCCCGCAGAACTGGCCGCTCCCGCAGCGCCATCGGCTGCAGAGGCGACGCCGGAACCAGACGCGACGCCGGAACCAGAGGCGACGCCGGAACCAGAGCCAGCACCGCCGTCGGGCCCTCGCGCGGCCCTGGGCGCCCTGCGCGCCGAACTTGGCAAGGCCGTCGTCGGCCAGGACCAAGTGGTCACTGGGCTCGTGATCGCCCTGCTGTGCAAGGGGCACGTGCTACTTGAGGGTGTGCCGGGTGTGGCGAAGACGCTGCTTGTGCGGTCGCTCGCTCATTCGCTCGACATGCAATTTACGCGACTCCAGTTCACCCCGGACCTCATGCCCGGCGATGTCACGGGATCGCTCATCTACGACGCGCGTACGGCCGCGTTCTCATTCCGCGAGGGACCAGTCTTCACCAACCTGCTGCTCGCGGACGAGATCAACCGCACGCCTCCCAAGACCCAGGCGGCGCTACTCGAGGCGATGGAAGACCGCACGGTCACCGTCGACGGCGAGACCCGCCCCCTACCGGACCCGTTCCTGGTCATCGCTACCCAGAACCCCGTTGAATACGAGGGAACATACCCACTGCCTGAAGCACAACTTGACCGCTTCCTACTCAAGGTTGAGGTGGGGCTGCCTACTCGTGAGGCGGAGGCTCAGGTAGTTCGCAGGCACGCCGGGGGCTTCAATCCCCGCGACCTTGCGGCGGCCGGCCTCACCGCCGTGGCGGGACCAGCTGACATCGAGACGGCTCGCGCAGAGGTGGCGGCAGTCGAGATCTCTGACGAGGTCGTCAACTACATCGTCGACGTCTGCAGGGCAACACGAGAGGCGCCGTCAGTGGCGCTCGGTGCCTCGCCTCGTGCGGCGGCGGCGCTCATGACGACGTCACGAGCGTGGGCGTGGATGCGCGGTCGCACGTTCGTCTCTCCAGATGACGTCAAAGCGCTCGCGGCATGGACGCTCGCGCACCGCATCTCGGTTCGCGCAGAGGCGGAACTCGAAGGCGTCACGGCAACCGCGGTGCTGACAAGCGTCCTCACGAGCGTGCCGGTGCCTCGCTGATATGTACGTACGAGGGTTGACGGTCGTGCTCGTCGCGTTGGGAGCAGTTCCCGCGGCGATCAGCCAGCAACGCAATATCGCGTGGCTGTGGCTGTTTGGTGTGCTCCTGCTCGTTGGGCTCGACGTGTGGCTCGCGCCGTCGCCGCTGCGCATCGGCGCCAAGCGGCGAGTGCCAGCATCTGTGCGCCTCACCGAGTCAACCACCGCGTCCCTCGACATCCTCAACCTTGGAAAGCGCCGCGCACGTGGGCAGGTCAGGGATGCATGGCAGCCGTCTGCCGGAGCTAGCGAAACGCGCCACGACTTCTCACTTGCTCCAGGCGAAGCCATCCCGCTGACGACGCGCCTCAAGCCCACGCGGCGGGGCGACCGGAAGTCCGTTGGAGTCACCGTTCGGACCGCGGGACCGTTGCGGCTCGCCGGGCGCCAACGCACGTTGCCGCTCGTCGACACCTTGCGGGTGCTCCCGGAGTTCGCATCGCGGCGGCACCTCCCGTCCCGGTTGGCGCGGCTTCGCGAGATCGATGGGCGCACGGCGGTTCACCTCAAGGGAGCCGGCTCCGAGTTCGATTCGCTTCGCGAATACGTGATCGGTGATGACGTGCGATCGATCGACTGGCGTGCGACCGCCCGCCGTGCCGATGTGGTCATTAAGACCTACCGACCAGAGCGCGACCGTCGCGTGCTGATCGTGCTCGACACCTCGAGGCTCAGCGCTGCAAGGGTTGGCGAAACGCCGCGCCTCGACGCCTCAATCGAGGCGACCCTGCTGCTCACTGCTCTGGCCTCCAAGGCGGGCGACAGGGTTCAGGTCACGGCCTTCGACCGCGAGGAGCAGGCACGAGCTGCCGCAACCACCGGCACAGGTCTCATGACGCGACTCGCGACCGCGCTGGCGACGGTAGAGCCGCGTTTGGTTGAGCCGGACTGGCCGGCCGTTGCTCGGCTTGCGCGAGAGCGCCTGTCGCAACGCGCGCTCGTGGTGTTGCTCACGACCGTCGAAGTCTCGGCAATCGACTCTGGGCTCCTTGAGGCAACGGCCGCTCTTGCACACCGACACCAGGTGGTTGTTGCGTCGGTCGCGGACCCAGAAGTCGAGGGGTTGCTCTATGAACGCGGCTCTGTCGACGCGGTCTACGGCGCCGCGGCAGCTGCGCGCAGCGGCATTGAAGTCGACGCGGTGAGCGCGCGGTTGCGGTCCCTGGGTGCGGACGTGATCACTGCTTTGCCCGACGACCTGGCCCCAGTTCTCGCGGACCGATACCTCGCGCTCAAGGCGGCTGGCAAGCTGTAGCCGCCGCAGCGTCGGGCTGGCTGTTTCTTAGCCGACTACGGGTGCCGCGTCCGTCGCGAAATCGCCCTCAACGTCGCCCGTGACGCCCTCGCTTGTGGCAACGCGGCCCGCGACAAAGATGTACGCCCAGAACGCCCCACAAGCGATGATGCCGATGACGATCTTCACCCACCACGGCATGGTGGACGGAGTGACGAAGCCTTCGATGAGTCCCGAGGCGAGCAGCGCGATCGCGAGACCGATTCCCGCGGCGAAGGTGATTCGCCCCTCCTCGCCCAGAGCGGCAGATCGCGTTCGCGCTCCAGGGACGAGCATGACCCAGAACAGTCGCAGCCCTGCGCCAGCGGCAACGAATACCGCGCTGAGCTCCAGCAAGCCGTGAGGGATGATCAGCGAGAAGAACACGTCTAGCGCGTCGTGCTCAGCCATCACCGCACCGGCGATCCCAAGTTGCAATGCGGTGTTGTACATCAGGATGAGCGGAAAGACGCCTGTAATGCCAAAGGCAATGCATTGCAGTGCAAGCCACGCGTTGTTGGTCCACACCTGCGCCGTGAACGAGGAGTTCGAATACTCCGTGTAGTAACTCGCGAAGGACTCCTCGGCAATAGCTGCACGGGCAGATGGGTCACCTATCAGGTCGAGCGACTCTTCGTGGTTGACGGTCCACCAGCCAGCGATGAGGCCAGCGAGAAGCACCGCGAAGGTCACCCACACGCCCCACCAGCGCACGCGATACATGGCAGCGGGGAGGGTGCGAACAAAAAAGCGCGCAAAGTCGCCCGTGGCCGATCCATGCGCGCCGGTAAGCCACACACGCGACTGGGCGAGCAAAACGGACAGCCGCGAGATGAGGCTTGGCTCCGGCGCCGCAGAGCGGACCACAGACAGGTCACCAGCGGTTGCTTGGTAGAGGCGAGTGAGTTCGTCGGCCTCGGCTCCCGTGAGGCGGCGGCGCTTGGACAGCACCTTGAGCTGCTCCCACCTCGCCTCTCGCACTGCGCTGAACGAATCGATGTCCACGCCGCTACGATGCCATAACCAACGGTCAAAGGAGGCCAGATGAGTGCCGCTGACGAGATTCTCATCGGCGAAGGGGTGGCTCTTGAGTCTGGTGCCGCCCCCGTCACCATGCGCATCCTGTCCGGACTTATCGACGTTGTGCAGTCGTGGGGGCTGCTGATTCTGGCGATCGCGGCGTTCGACGCCCTGCCGTTTCAGCTTGAGGGCTCGTGGCTTGCGGCCGGGACGATCCTCCTGATCTTCACCGTTTTGGTGCTTGTGCCCATGACGATTGAGACGCTGACCCGCGGCAAGTCGCTTGGACGGCTCGCGGTTGGCCTCAGGATCGTTCGCGACGACGGCGGCCCCGTCACCGTCCGCCATGCCTTCATCCGCGCAATGGTTGGCATCCTCGAGATCTATATGACAGCCGGAATGCTCGCCGTTGGCGTGTCAATGTTCTCCGAGCGCGGCAAGCGCATTGGCGACTACCTCGCCGGCACGTACGCGATGCGCACTCGCGGCGGCGGGCAAAAGCTTGTGCCGCTCGTCATGCCGCCGCACCTTGCCGTGTGGGCGACCAGCGCAGACATGGCTCGCTTGCCGGATTCGCTTGCGTTGAACAGTCGCCTCTTCTTGGGCAGGGCACCATCGCTCCGGCCCGACGCTAGGGCGAGGATCGGCCAGCAGTTCAGTGACCATGTGGCTCAGTACGTTTCTCCCCCACCGCCGCCGGGCACGCATCCCGAATACTTTCTCGCGGCCGTGCTCACCGCGCGGCGGGACCGCGAGTACGCGTTGGAACTTGCCCGGCTGAGCCGAGCGGATGTTGAGACGGCCCGCGTTGGGGCACTGCCGTTCGGCGTCTACGACACCGAGAACTAGGGCCGGTCAGTACCTGTCGGTGTTCAATACCGGTAGTGATCAGGCTTGAACGGGCCCTCCGCGGGCACCCCAAGATAGTCGGCCTGGCTCTGGCTGAGCTCGGTGAGGCGAACACCAAGAGCGTCGAGGTGTAGGCGCGCAACGTACTCGTCGAGAACCTTTGGCAGACGGTGAACGCCAAGCGGGTAGGCGTCGAGGTTGGTCCACAGCTCTATTTGCGCGAGCACCTGGTTGGTGAAGGACGTGCTCATCACGAATGACGGGTGACCCGTGGCATTGCCAAGGTTGAGCAACCTGCCCTCGCTCAGCACGATGATGCTGTGACCATCAGGGAAGATCCACTCATCTACCTGGGGCTTCACGGGCTGGTGCTTGGCGCCAGACCGTGACAGCCCGGCCATGTCGATCTCGTTGTCGAAGTGGCCAACGTTGCCCACGATTGCCTTGTCCTTCATCGCGGCCATGTGCTCGATGCGGATGATGTCCTTGTTGCCCGTGGTGGTGATGAAGAAGTCTGCGCGGTCAACAACGTCCTCGATGCGGGCCACTTCGTAGCCGTCCATCGCGGCCTGGAGGGCGCAGATGGGATCGACCTCGCTGACGATGACACGAGCGCCCTGCCCACGCAGAGCCTCGGCAGCGCCCTTGCCGACGTCGCCGTAGCCGGCGACAAAGGCGACCTTGCCGCCAACGAGCACATCGGTGGCGCGGTTGATGCCGTCAGGGAGCGAGTGGCGGATGCCGTAGCGGTTGTCGAACTTTGACTTGGTGACCGAGTCGTTCACGTTGATCGCTGGAAACAGCAGTTCCGCGCGCGAGTGCATCTGGTCAAGGCGGTGCACGCCCGTGGTCGTCTCTTCGCTCACTCCAACGATGCCCGCGGCCATACGCGTGAAACGAGTGGGGTCTGCCGCGAGGGAGCGGCGTAGCACTGCGTGCATCGCCTCAAGCTCTGCGTTGTGGGCCGGGTCCTCTTCCTCGACCGCGGCCGGGACAGAGCCGAGCCGCTCATACTTCACTCCCTCGTGGACAAGCACGGTTGCGTCGCCGCCATCGTCGAGGATGATCGTTGGGCCGTCATGGCCGTCCCACGTGAGGATGCGGTCCGTGTACTCCCAGTACTCGGTGAGCGACTCTCCCTTGACCGCGAACACCGGAACGCCATCCGGTGACGAGAACGTGCCGCGCCCAACTACGACGGCTGCCGCAGCGTCGTCCTGGGTGGAGAAGATGTTGCACGACGCCCAACGCACGTCCGCTCCCAGAGCCGTGAGGGTTTCGATCAGCACGGCTGTCTGGGTGGTCATGTGCAGCGAGCCGGCGATGCGGGCACCGGCGAGCGGCTTGGCCTCGCCGTAGCGGTCGCGAAGGGCCATCAGCCCCGGCATCTCCTGCTCGGCAAGGCGAATCTGGTGGCGCCCGGTCTCTGCAAGGGCTAGGTCGGCGACGACGTGATCGGTCATGGGAACAAGTCTCCCATTGAGCAACGCGCCCGCACGCCGCGGGATCAGCGAGAAAGCACGCGCACCAAGTGCCGGAGGGCGTCGGCCATTGCGATGAGCTGCTCGGCTTCTTCGTCGGCCCCGCGCTCGCGCTTCCATTGGGCAACGGCGTCATAGGTGCGAGCCTGTGCGAGGGCGATCACCTTGACGCCATCAAGGGTGACCGTGTGCGACGGTGAAGCTGCCGCAGTCGCCTGCCAATGTTCGAGTTCCGATGACCCAAGATCGTCGCAACCACCGCGGTGACCGTGCGAGAGGTGACAGCGAAGCGGACGCCCGCCGGAACCACCACTGACATCGACGACCCGTCCGCAAACTGGCCAAGCCAGTGAAGCGTGGGGGGCGATGGGGCGGAAGGGCAGTGCTACCGGACCCTCTTCGCTGACCACAAGATTCATTGCCCCTCCATCGCTTTTCCGAGACCGGTGTACGTCTTCGTCGACGTCTGCTCAGCCTCCCAGAATTGCCCGGTTTGTCACTAGTCGCGAGGTGGCGGATATGTCACACTTCGTGCGTAACGCCCGGGGAAATAGCAGGCGATTTGGTCAGCTTGAGGCCACACAGTCCCCCAATCTTGCGCGTCGCGCAGGAATTTAGCGTCACAACGGGCCGCGCACAGGGCGCCATCCAGCAGGCGTGAATCCTGAGCCGCTACGCGCCAGATCCGTCCACCGCGTCGGTCCTGCGAACGTCAGGTTCCAAGAAGATGAGCCGTACGGCGGGCACGGCCACCCTAATCGCGGCCTCTGCGCGGTCGGCCTGTGCCGCATGGTCCGCAAGCGAGGTCCCAGGATCCTGCGCAACCTTGGCAGTGACCAGAATGTCATCGGGCCCGTTGTGCACGGTGCGCATGTGAATGACGTCCGCGAAGCCTTCGGCCGCGAGTGCGGCGCGGATCGCGGCGATGTCCTCAGGGGTCGCGGACTCTCCAAGCAGCATCGACTTTGTCTCGCGCCCAAGCACCACAGCGATGGCGCACAGCAACAGCCCAATCATCGCCGCGCCAAGCGCGTCCCAGCGACCGTTGTGGGTGATGAGGGTCATGCTGACGCCAAAGAGCGCGAAGACAAGGCCGATCAGCGCACCGAAGTCCTCAAGCAAAATCACCGGCAGCTCAGGAGAGCGCGAACGCTTGATGAAGCGCGCCCAGCCAAGTTGGCCACGGACCTTGTTGGACTCAAGAATTGCGGTGCGGAAGCTCATGCCCTCAAGGCCGAGAGCCACGAGCAGCACCACGATCGGCACCCACTTCCAGGCCTCGATCGGCTCCGGGTGGCTCCATTTGTGCCACGCCTCGTAGAGCGCGAATAGGCCACCAACGGTGAACAGCACAACCGCGACGAGGAACGCGTAGTAATACCTGGTGCGCGCGTAGCCAAAGGGATGTTCTTCGGTGGCCTCGCGCCGTGCGCGCTTGCCGCCAACGAGCAACAGCACTTGGTTGCCGGAGTCCGCGACCGAGTGAATGGCTTCCGCGAGCATCGATGACGCGCCTGTGAGCGCAAACGCGGCAAACTTGGTGACCGCGATTCCGAGGTTCGCGCTCAGCGCGGCAACGACCGCCTTGGTTCCACCCTCAGTCGACATTTAGCCCTCCCTGATGACCGCGAGCGCGCGATCCCTGATGTCTGCCATGACGGCGGGATCCGCCGCCTCCACATTGAGCCTGAGCAGCGGTTCCGTGTTCGACGAACGCACGTTCGCCCACCATCGCGGCTCCGCACCCCAATGGTCAATGGTCACGCCATCGAGTTCATCAATTTCACAGTCGTCGTCCACGAGTTCTGCGAGCACGCGACGGGTTGCGTCCGCGGCATCGGTCACCTTGGTATTGATTTCGCCCGACGCTGCATACGGCGAGTACGGGGCCAACAGTTCGCTGAGTGGCTGGGTCTGCTCCCCCAGCGCCGCGAGCACGTGCATCGCGGCGAGCATTCCGGAATCCGCGTAGAAGAAGTCTCGGAAGTAGAAGTGCGCGGAGTGTTCGCCGCCAAAGACGGCGTTGAACTTTGCCATGTCCGCCTTGATGAAGCTGTGGCCAACGCGAGAGCGCACAGGAGTGGCGCCAACCTCCGCGAGCATTTCAGGGACGGCGCGAGATGAGATGAGGTTGTGAATCACCGTCGGCGAGTCATCGCGAGCGGCCTCGCGCAGACCCACGAGGCACGTGATCGCCGAGGCGGGAACGATCGCGCCTAGCTCGTCGACGACGAAGCAGCGGTCGGCGTCACCGTCGAACGCGAGGCCGATGTCCGCGCCATGCTCAAGCACCGCGGCCTGGAGGTCGCGCAGGTTCTCTTCTTCAAGAGGGTTCGGCTCGTGATTGGGGAACGTGCCGTCAAGTTCGAAGTACAAGGGAATGATCTCGAGCGGAAGTTCAGGCAGGCCAGCCGCGGTGCCGAGCACCGCGGGAACCGTGTAGCCGGCCATCGCGTTTGCCGCGTCAACGACAACGCGCAAGGGCCGCACCTCGTCAAGGGGAACGAGCGATCGCAAGAACTGGCCGTAGTCGCCGATCATCTCTCGGTGCGTGACCGTGCCAGCCGCCTCGGCTGCGCCATCCAGGCCACCGGCACCCGCGCTACCCCCACCAGAGGCGAGCAGACGAGCGGCACCAGAGCGAACGTCGGCCAGGCCGGAGTTTTCGCCAACCGCCCTGGCACGAGAACGGCACAGCTTCATGCCGTTGTACGCGGCTGGATTGTGGCTCGCGGTGACCATCACGCCTGGCAGGTCAAGCACTCCGGAGGCGTGGTAGAGCCCGTCCGTTGAGCACAGGCCAATGTCGACGACGTCCACGCCCCGCGACACAATGCCCGCAGCGACGGCGGCGGCCAGGCCGGGACCGGAGTCGCGCATGTCGTGGCCAATCACCACCGCGGTAGCGCCATCGGGAAGCACAATCGCGTCCGCGAATGCGGCACCAATAGCGGTTGCGACCTCATCCGTGAGGTCCTCGCCAACTATCCCGCGAACGTCGTAGGACTTGATGAGGCCGCTGAGGTCTGGTTCCGTACCGGGGACGATTTGCACGCCCCTAGGGTAGCCGCTCAGTTCTCTGCAGACACGACGCGCAGGTGGCCGCGGCGAGGCTCCGAAGCGAGTGGCGGGCGCACCACGATCTCTTCGACCATGGGCGGCGTGCCAGCTTGCCGGACGGCCCGTGCGAGCGCGTCGAGGTCGTCGTCGCTTGGACCGCGATCAACGAGCTCTTGGTGAATGTGGACTACGTCCCAGCCGCGCGGTGCCGTAAAGCGATCGGCGTGCTGTGCGCACAGGTCGTACGCATGGGGCTCCGCATGCGCGGAGAGCTGCCCAACAACGACCGTCGAGTCCTCGTACACATACGTGAGAGTCGCCGCCGACGCATTGCTGCACGACGGGCGAGAACATTGGCGCACGGACATCACGCTGTGGACGCTACCTCGCGCCAGATGTGCGCCGAGGGTGCCACGCCGCGCGTTAGCCTCGACGCATGGGAAGGCGTGACAGGCACGATCGCGGGCTGCGGCGAACCTTGCACCCCATCGGCTCGCCGGGAGCGCTCAGTCGCTCCGAGGTCTTTGACGATCTTGTGTGGGACGCGGCAGAGCGGCTCGAGAATCGCTGGGGCAAGGAGTGGGGTCGCGTCGAGTTCGGCACGGAAGACGTGCCGCCCTCGGATCCGTCGCCGTGGGAGACCGGCGTTCCGCTTGGCCGCCTGTTCCCCGCGGACCTTGGCCAGACCGCGCGCATCGTGCTCTACCGGCGACCCATTGAGCAGCGCTGCGAGGCTCACGAGCTGCCCGCGCTCATTCGCGACGTCCTCGCCGAACATGTCGCATTTCTCATGGGCAAAAACCCCGACCAGATTGACCCCGACTACGGCTCCGGAACGTAACGGCGCTGCTCAACCACGATGTCTTGCGGATCGATGGTCGTCCGCACGGGCGCGAACGACGAAATCAAGTCGCCGTCCTCGGTGACAAGGACCCAGGCGTAAGGCCCGGAGCCGGTCAAGACTGTGCCCGGTTCAACGTCGATCGGCAGGCTTGCTGAAGTGCCAGCGGACAGCTCCGCGCGGGCCACAGTAGCGCCGTTCGGGTCCGTAAGCGTCAGCGTGCCGGTTCGTTGCGCGTACGCAACGACGCGGCCCGAATAGCCCACGGTCACCGCAGAGCGCTCGTTGTCGTCGGCCGCAAGCTGGCCGGGAATCCAGCGCAGATCCCGCGCCAGGTCCCCTTCAACACCTGCTGTCGCGGCGCGCGCTTTGGTGACGATCGCCGCAGCGGCAACCGGACCGTCGGCCCGGATCGTGATGGTTCCCTCACTGATCGCGGGCACCGCTACCTCCACAACCACGCCCGGCTCAAGGTCCAGCGACGACACGCCCTCCCACACGGCGGCGCCTTCTGGAGTAGACAACGCGAGGTGCGCGGTGGCCCCCTCTGGCGCCACGAGCCGCACGGTCGCCGCTTCCGTTGCCGCGCCACCGGTCCCGACGCCCGGCAGCGCCAGTTCGGTGGCAAGGGCCGACGCTGTTGCCCAGTCTGTGCCCCACGGCTGGAAGCCGTTGAGTCGCGAATCCTGCAGGGCGGCAACGATTCCCGCACCGGTGGCGGTTACATGCACGGCCAACGTTGCGACGTCGACAACAACGCCCTCGAGGAGCACCTCTTGCTGGGCGTTAGGGCCAACGGCGACCTGGCGAGATTCCAGTTCGCCAAGCTCGCCATACGCGGTGATCGTGACCTCTACCGCGGAACCGGACGCGTTGGTAAGGACAAGGCGAGCGCTCGCGCCGATCGCGGTGGAACCACCCACGATCCACTGGTCCGTGAGCGGCCCTGCGCACGTCACCGAAGCAAGTCCAGCGGTGTCGCCGCCGCCCACCCTCTCAACGGCCGCACCCACGATCGCGTTGGCCGCCTGCCCGTTTCCTACGGCCCTGACGTCGCCCGTGAGATACGCGGCGCGCGTGACCTCGGTAGCGGCCCCACCAAGTTCGGGATCAGTGCCTGTGGCGCCGGCCGGCGTGACAAGTGGCCCGGGGCATGCGACGTCTTGGCGAGCTGGCGTGACGGCCACCGTGGTGGCGGAGGTGACTTGCGGAGGATCGCTTGCGACCTTGTCACCGACCACGAGCGCGCCGATCACGGCTACGAGAACGAGGAACCCTGTCAGGGCTTTGGCGATCATGCGCGACCTCCCCAAGCGCGGCGGTCATGGATGGGGATCGCGGCAATGAGCGCGATGCCGCACACCGCGGCGGCCGCCCACCACCACCAGCGGTAGTCACCATCCTCAAACTCGATCGCGAGCTCGCCCCCGTCCGCGGGGACCGTGAAGGCCTGCCTACCTGCGGCGTCGGGCGCGGACTTGAGCGGCTGACCCCCAAGCGTTGCGGCCCACCCAGAGTCCGTGGGCACCGTCACAACGAGGGTTCCTGCGATCCCAGGATCGAGGTGCACGCCCCCCGCGGAGGCCGTCATTGGCACGGGAACGGATCCCGTTACCGTCTCGACCCACGCTCGCGTGACTTGCTCCTCGCCACGGGAAACTCGATAGACCGTGCCAAGCGCGCTCGCGCCGATCAGTTCAAGGGAGTCAACTTGGGCGAGCCCAGCCAGGGCAACAGGCGAATCCGGCGTCGCAACAATGACCCCGATGCCCCACGTCGCGAGTTGCTCATCCGCGCCAATGCCTGCACCTACAAGCGTCGCTACCGCCTCGGCAAGCTGTGCGGGGCTAGGCAACTCGGTGGAACCTGGCCGGGCGAGAGGGGCACCATCGCGGCCAAACGCGGCACCTCCCGCCACGAACTGAGATCCATCCTGGCTCTCGACGGAGTACGCGATGCCGTCTGCGGTGTCCTCGAGTACCAGTACGCGAGCGGAGTTTGGCGGCTGCTGCTCGAGCGCGGCCACTAGCGGCAGCACATCGACATTCACGGCGTCGACGTCCCCGGAGGCAGGGCGGCCGGGCCACACCCATGCCGTCGCCGACGCGAGCACCGCGACCGCAGCGGTCGAGACAACGACAACGGCACCCACACGGCGCACATGAATGAAGCCCCCGGAGTGCCACGTGCCGTGTGCGGCGGCAGCGCTCGCCGCAAGGGCGCCAACCAACGCCAACGACAACCCGGGTCCCGCCCAGCCGTTAACCGCGCCAGCGCCGGAACCGTCTGGCCACGCCACCGTGACCCGCTGTGCGGCGAAGGCCGCGAAGAGCCCCAGAGCTGCTACCAACCAGGCCACCCGAACAGCGCGGCTGGCGCGGCCACTCAGCAGCGCGAGCAACGCTCCAGCGCACACGGTGATCGAGATCGCCGCAACGAGTCCGGGAGCCGAGTACCAGGCGTCGCGCCCAACCGAGGTATCGAGCGTGAGCATGGTCGCGAGCGGGGACTCGACGTCGCTAGCGCCGGAGGGCCCAACTTCACGGGCCAAGATGCCAAACGCGTCTCCCACCGACGAAGCGCGTGCGGCCGCAACAATCCCGGGCCCCGCAACCACAAGCGCGGGCACGGCCGTGAGCGCCACCCGCAACCACCGGCGGCCAGCCATGGCGGCCACAGCGACGAGCCCGAGCACAGCGGGTACCAGCAAGACGGGAGCTACCGCGACACAAAATGCGAGACACAGGGAAGCCGCCGCGGCCGCAGACGGCGAGGCGAAGCGTCGGGCGGTGTATTCGTCGCCTCTAGCGAGCGCCTCCCCCCTGTACCAACCAAGGGAGCGCGCGACGCCGAGTGCGACGAAGGGCAGAACGATGTGCGCGAGCACCGCGCCCACACGGCCCTGGGACGCGGACACGAGGAACGGCGGCCACGCCGCGTAGGCGAGGGCAATGACGGCTCGAACCGAAACCGCCCGTGCAGCCGCGCCGGACGCGAACCATGCGCTGATCGCCGCCAAGACCACTGACAGCGCGAGCACAGCACCTAGACCCCAGCGCAGGCCACCGGGGACGATAGCGAGCGGCACCATCGCGGCCGCGAAGGCACCATCGAGCGAGGGCGTGCCATAGCCAACCTCAGACCATCCAGTCCACGACCGCTGCCACAACTCATGCCACGAGAGGTCGGTGACTCCCAAGAGGCTTCCGCTCAGCATGCGCCCCGCGAGCAGCCCTGGAAGCCATGAACCGAACAGCGCGGTCGCGATTCCCGCTGCGGTCACGACGACCACCGCGAGCATCCACCGCCTGCGCCCAGCCGCTGCCGCAAGTTCTGCTCTCACCATGCCCGTGGGAGTGACGGAAATGCGCCACCTGTCATACGCCCTCAAGTAACGCGTACGCAGGTGGTGGATGACCGCACCCGAGGTCGCGAGGAGCCCACGGATCGCTCTCGCAGGGACCACAGCGTGACGCCTGGCCCGGAAGCGAGAGCGAGGGAGGTGACCGAGCCTGCCGAGGAGCCGCCACGGAATCGCGAGGTCCGTCCATGCCATCCGCGTTTCGTTTTGAGCGACCCTTAGTAGCGCGCGCCCCAACGACGCCACAAAGGCGAGAAGGACGAGGAACGGCACAGCAAGCAGCGGCGACCAGACCAAGGAGTGGTACCACTCCCCAGTGCGGCGAGCGGAATACGACACGGCCGTGTTCTGCCCTGCGGCAGGGAGGTCCCTGCCTCCGCGCAGGTCAAGTTGCACGTGGCGCACATGCGCTCCCGGAACAACGACAACGTCGTAGCCGGCTCGCCACGTGCGCCTACAGAAATCCGCGCTCTCGCCAAACCCGCGGTAGGAGTCGTCGAGGCCGCCAAGTTTGGTCCACGCGTCCCGACGAACGAGGGCGCCCGCGAGCGAAACGGCAAGCACATCGTCTCTCGCGTCGTACTGACCCTGGTTGATGTCGTTGTCGTCAACGAGGTCAACCCTGCGCGCACTGACCTTGGAGACTGTCGATCCCAAGCTAATGAGCCGCGAGGTGTCCCGCCAGCGCACCTGCGCGGCACCAACGATTGCGGCGCGACTTCGCTTTCTCGCGGTCGCCGCGAGCCGCTCGAGGGCATCGGGGACAGGCGCGCTGTCGTCGTGAAGCAGCCACAAGTACTCGGAGTCGTGAGGGGGGTACGCGCTGAGGACCGCGTCGATGGCTTCGCCGTACGTCGCGCGAGCGTCCACCTGAAGGATTCGTGCAGCCAATGCCGCGGGCGGCGCCACCTGTGCGTCACCGAGGGTGACGACGTGCACCGAATCGGCAGAGAACTGCTGATCGGTGAGTGCCGTGAAGACGTCATCGAGGTGCCGCGAACGGCCGTCGGTGACGACAATTGCGCGCACAAAAACGCGTGCCGTCGTCATCGCACGCCCTGGTTCCGTGAGGAGCTAAACAGCGCGACGCTTGAGCTTGCGACGTTCACGCTCGGACAGACCGCCCCAGATGCCAAATCGCTCATCATTGGCAAGCGCGTAGTCGAGGCACTCTGCGCGAACGTCACAGGACGTGCACACCTTTTTTGCCTCACGCGTCGATCCTCCCTTTTCTGGGAAGAACGCCTCAGGGTCTGTCTGAGCGCACAGTGCACGCTCCTGCCACGCCAGCGGCCCCTCGTCGGCTCCGCTGAAAATATCCACCACCGACGCCAATGTTGGTGATGGAGTGCGTGCGTCCGAGGGCACCGAACCTTCGTAGATATTCCACATAGGTCCTCCCTAGATCGCTGGCAGGCGAACCCGCCTACGGGAATTACACCGTTGTAATCCGTCCGCGTCAAGTCGAGACTACGCAATCCCGCGAAGATATCCAGTACCCCACGCCAAATGCATGGTCGCGAGGACCCCCGGCAACAGGACCAGACTGCGCAGCGGAAGGTCTCGCGTATGCGTGAGGCTCGCGACAAATAGGCCTGCCACGTACCCAACAGGCGCAATCAAGCCCGCCGCGAGCCACACAAGACCCGTGGCGACGCCCACGGCTCCTAGCAGCAGACCCGCGGCAACAGCAACGGTGACGACGGGTGCAGCGAGATATCTCACAGTTCGCGAATCTGGGTGCACGCGCACCACCTCTTTGCGCCACCGCCCCGAGTCGTGGAACTGCCTCGCGAGTGACCGCCATGAGTTCCGCGGCGCGTATGGCACCTGCATCGACGGCACAAAGTAGACGTCGAAGCCTGCGTGACGGAGTCGGTAGTTGAGTTCCCAGTCTTGAGCGCGCCTAAAGTGCTCGTCGAAGCCGCCAACAGCCGCGAGCGCCTCTCTACGAAACGCACCCAAGTACACGGAGTCCGCCGGTCCCGCCGAACCGCCAACGCGGTGACCCGCACCGCCGATTCCCCACGGGGAAGCCATGGCGACCGCAACTGCCTTCGCAAGTGGAGCGCTGGCCGTTGGGACCATCCGCCCGCCCACGTTCGCCGCGCCCGTGTGCGCCAGGGCCTCCACAGCGTCGGCCACGTAACCGTGTGGCAATTGCGCGTGGCCATCCGTGCGCACAATGACGGCGTGCTTGGCTGCCGCGATGGCGAGATTAAGGCCCGACGGCGTGGCGCCAGTTGGGTTTGAAACCAGGACTACGCGGCTGTCGGCTGCGATACGTTCCGCGACCTCGTCAGTGCCGTCGGTTGACGGACCAAGCGCGATCACGAGCTCAAGCGGGCCGTCGTAGCCGTTGTCGAGGACCGCTCTGCACGCCGCTTCGAGGTGCCGCTCCTCGTTAAGCACAGGCATCACGACGCTCACCGAAACGGGCTCGGTCAGGTGCAGTGGGGGAAGCGGAGTGGCCACGGGTCGAGGGTAGCCCGGGCCTACCCGGCGGCACGCCTGCCACTACGGTGCGGCGCCGATGCTTACACTCGTGTCCCATGACGCAAGAGCCGGAGCACGTGCCCGTGGGTGGACCCACCCACGCTCGCCGGAGCTCACCTTCGCGAGTGCTTACGTGGGCAGTCAGCGCAGTAGCGGCGCTTGCAGGCTTTGGCCTTGTATACGCGAACACCGTGTTGGGCCAAGTTGACGAGGCGTTCACGGCCATCAAGAACGACGACCTGATTAGCGCCGCGCCGAATCCGGATTCGTCGACGTCCGAGACCGGCGATCCAGACCCCGCGGACGCCAACAGCGGAGAAGCAATCAACATCCTGCTCATGGGATCTGACGTCCGCAGCGGAAAGAACGCGAACATCGGCGGCTACTTCGCTGGCATGCGCAACGACACGACGATCATCATGCACATCTCCGCAGACCGAAGCCGCGTTGACCTCGTGTCAATCCCGCGCGACGCGCAGGTCGACGTTCCCAAGTGCAAACTCTTCAACGGCAAGACCCTGCCCGCCGAATCTGGCGACTTCAACATCGCCTTCTCCAAGGGCGGCGTGAACGGCGACCCCGGCGAGGCCGCGGCGTGCGTCATCAACACGGTTCAGAAGATGTCCGGCCTCACGATCGACCACTGGGCAGTCGTGGACTTCGCGGGGTTCGAGGACATGATCGACGCGATCGGCGGCGTGCCCATGTGCATTCCGCAGAAGGTCGTGTCCAAGAAGGCGCGGCTCAACCTCGAGGCTGGCCCCCAGGTACTTAACGGCAAGCAAGCGCTCGCCCTGGCGCGAATGCGAACGGCAGAAGTTGGGGATGTCTCCGGCTCGGACCTGCAAAGGATCGGCAGGCAGCACGACATCTTGAAGCAGGTCAGCCGCGTGGTGCTGTCGAAGAACTTGCTGACGGACGCCGGCGAGCTCACCCTGTTCCTCAAAGCGGTGGCTTCTTCGCTCACCATGAATCCCGAGCTCGCTGACTCCAAGTACCTCCTTGGTCTCGCGTTCAGCTTGCGCAGCATTGACCCCAATGCGATCAAGTTCCACACCGTGCCATGGAAGTACACCGAGGACTTCCTCAACGTCACGCTCACCAAGAACGCCGATATCATGTGGGCGCAGTTGCGCAAGGACAAGCCGCTTACCAAGGTGGGCGACTCGAGCGCTGGCGACGCGTGGGATGAGGCGAACGAAACTTCGTCGGCACCTGTTCCCACCTCCACCGACGTGACCGAGGCGCTGCTCGACGAGTGTGCGGCTTAGCAACTAGGGGAACTACTCGCGCTTACTACGCGTTGATGCGTTGACACCGCCAAACTTTTGCGCGCCCGCGCACGGCAGGAGGCCACATGCCCAGGAACGAACGCGCCGCACGACGCGTGCGCCACGGTTCTCGCGTTGGAGACCGTCCGATCCTGCGCTGGACTGCTGCTGGCCTCGCTGGCGTGTTCGGATTTGCCGCGGTTCTCGCGGGTTCCTATGTGCAAAACCTCCAGAACTCCTTCACGACCCAGGACATCGGCTCGCTCGTAGGCGCACCATCCGAGGCGCCAGATCCAACCATCACGGCGAGCCCCACGGAAGACGCCACCCCTGTGGACGCATCCGCGGGCAAGGACCTCAACATTCTGCTGATCGGATCCGACGTTCGTTCCGGTGAGAACAGCAAAATCGGCGGCTACGTGGGCGGCATGCGCTCCGACACGACGATGATCATGCACATTTCCGCGGACCGCTCTCGTATCGACGTGTTGTCGATCCCCCGCGACATGCGCGTGCGCGTCAGCGATTGCAAACTTTTTGACGGCACTCCCGTGCGCGGCTGGACCGGCAAGTTCAACATCGCCTTCTCAAACGGCGGCAAGAACGGCAACGAGGCAGAGGCCGCCGCGTGCACCATGAAGACGCTGCAAGACCTCACTGGCATCACCTTTGACCACTACGCGGTCGTTGACTTCGCAGGCTTCAAGAACATGATCAACGCTGTGGACGGCGTGCCGATGTGCGTGCCAAAGAAGATCGATGACAGGCGCGCGGGCCTGCACGTCAAGGCCGGACCGCAGGTGCTGGACGGCAAGACTGCACTTGCGTGGGCCCGTGTACGGCACATCGGCGACGGCACGGACCTTGGCCGCATCTCGCGACAGCAGGAGCTGCTCACCAACCTCGCGCGCAAGGTGCTTGGCATGAACGTGCTCACCGACGCCCCCCAGCTCACCCTGCTGCTCAAGTCCGCAGGTGAGTCCATGACGATGGACCCCGATCTCGGCTCGTTTACGTACTTGCTTGGCCTTGGCTACTCGATGCGCAACATCGATCAGAAGAACATCAACTTCCTGACCGTGCCGTGGAAGTACGCGGGCGACAAGTCCGGGGACGTCCTGCCAACGGAAGACGCCGCCATTGTCTACAAGCGGATCAAGAACGACATCCCTATGGACGGCGGCAAGAAGCACAGCACTAAGCCCTCTTCCACGCCAAAGCCCAGCTCAAGCTCATCCACGCAGCCTTCAGCGGAACCCACCACTGAGCCCACTCCTGAGCGCCAAACGCAGAACCAGATCCTTGCGGAGTGCGACGCCTAAAGCCCGTTAGCCGCACGTCCGCGCGCGGCCCCGTGCGGCGTTGCCTGCCCGACGCTTCCTAGAGTCCGCGCAGGGCCTCGCCCTTGGCGTGGGCAGTGTCGCGCAGGGTGACCTGAAAGGCACGCATGGCTTCGCGCAACGCAGGGTCCGCGATGCCGAGCATGCGCACGGCCAGCAGGCCGGCGTTCCTCGCCCCAGCGATCGACACCGTGGCGACGGGAACACCTGCGGGCATCTGCACGATCGACAGTAATGAGTCCATGCCGTCAAGGTGCTTCAGGGGAACCGGGACGCCAATCACGGGAAGCGTGGTGACCGAAGCGAGCATGCCGGGCAGGTGGGCCGCACCCCCGGCGCCAGCGATGATCACCTTGAGGCCCCGGTCTTCCGCGCTGCGTCCGTACTCGATCATCTCTTCCGGCATACGGTGAGCGGAGACCACGTCCTTCTCGAACGCGACGCCGAACTCTGTGAGGGCGTCCGCGGCGAGGCTCATCACCGGCCAGTCAGAATCTGAACCCATGACGATGCCAACTGCGGTCATGCTGACCCTCCCACGTGAGATCCGTTAGTCACGATATCGGCAGCCTCACGCGCTCGGCTGAGCACGGATTCGAGATCTGCCCCACTCACGTTGACGTGGCCCACCTTGCGGCCGGGCCTCACCAACTTGCCGTACAAGTGAACCTTGGCCCCAGCGTCGGGCATATCAGCGAGCGCACCGGTGAGTTCGGTACGGCGCCCGCCAAGCACGTTGACCATCACAGCCCAAGGCTGCAAGGGCGTCGTCTCCCCAAGCGGAAGGTCAAGCACAGCGCGCAGGTGCTGTTCGAACTGCCCGGTTACCGCGCCGTCCATCGACCAATGCCCAGAGTTGTGGGGGCGCATCGCAAGTTCATTGATGAGCACCGCGTCGCCTACCTGGAAGAGTTCAACGGCAAGCATTCCCACGACGTCGAGTTCCCGGGCGATCCGCACGGCAATGGCCTGGACTTCGTGCTCGAGTGTGGGATCAAGGTTGGGCGCCGGGGCGACGACCTCCGCACACACACCGTCGCGCTGTGTCGACGCGACCACCGGGTACGCAACAACCTCTCCCGACGGTGCGCGCGCAACCTGAGCGCTGAGCTCTCGCGAGAACGGCACTTTCGCTTCGATCAAGATTCGTGGCCCGCCAGCTGCGCTTGACTCGAGCCACTCGGCCGCCTGGGCCGAGTGGCTGTTGATCTTCACGCCCTTGCCGTCGTAGCCACCGCGCGCGGTCTTGAGCACCGCCTGCGGCCCGTGATCCGCCAAGAACGCGTCCACGTCCGCCGCGGACGTCACCTCGCGCCACGGCGGGTTGGGAAGGCCAAGCGAATCCATACGTTCGCGCATCACGATCTTGTCTTGCGCATGCCTCAGCGCGGAAAGCGATGGCAGCGCAGGGATGCCGGCCAGCGCCGCAGCCTCGAATACCGCCTCCGGAATGTGCTCGTGCTCCCACGTGATCACGTCGGCTCCGTCAAGGAGCAGAGCGATGGCGTCCCCGTCCGCAGGCAATCCAACGATTGCCTCATGAGCGCTCGCGGCCGCCGGTGCGTCGGGTGACTCGACGAGCACCCTGATGGTCACTCCGAGTTCGGTGGCAGGACCAGTCATCATGCGCGCGAGTTGGCCGCCGCCAACAACGGCGACAACAGGTGGGGTCATGGGTACAACCTACCGGCGGATAGGCTTACCCGATGCTTGGCTGGATCCGCTCCCACGCACGAGAACTCGGGCGCTTTGGCGTTGTCGGAATCGCCGGTGTATTCGTCAATTTGGCCGTCTTCAACCTCTTGCGGCTGGGCCCGCTGAGCGAAGATTCAACCGTTCTAGGCGAAACCGACAGGGTCATCACCGCCAAGGTCATCGCCACGCTCGTGTCGATCCTGTTCGCATGGGCAGCACACCGATCGTGGACGTTCCGGGGACAGCGCACGCACCACCCAGTTCGCGAGCTACTGATCTTTGGCCTCGTCAATCTTGTCGCAATCGTCGCGGAAGCTGGAGTGCTTGCGGTCAGCCACTACGTTCTTGGCTTCACGAGCCTCGCGGCGGACAACATGGCGTCCGTTATTGGCATCGGCATAGGCACGGCCCTGCGCTACGTGGGCTACAAGCTCTTCGTCTTCACGGACGCGCCGCCGGCAGCGCTCGTTGGCACGGCACCGATCAGCGGCGACGGCGCCGCGGACTGACTGCCTTGCCGTGAGGGATCACGGTGTCGAGATCCACCATGTGGGGCACTCCCTGCAGGAACACCGCAAAGACTGCCGGCACACGTTGAGCGAGCTCTAGACGCCCCCCGTCCGCGGTCACCAGGTCTCGGGCAAGCGCGAGTCCAAGACCGGTACCGCTACCCCCCGTGACCTCACGCTCAAAGATGTGTGGCGCGATGTCCTCGGGCACCCCAGACCCCGTGTCCCGCACCTCAATCACGATTGCCTGACTGCCGGCCGATTCTCTTGCGGTCACCGTGGTGGTCCCAGCGCCGTGCTTCAAAGAGTTTTCGATGAGAGTCGCCAGCACCTGGGCGAGGCCCCCCGGACTCGCGAAGACGGCGGCGTCGGTGACTTCGATGGCGAGACGGCGATTCGCGCGCGAGAACACCGCACCCCATTCTTGGCGCTGCTGCTGAAAGACGTCGTCAATGAGCACCAGTTCCGTGCCAGCGCCCAGTGCCTTGCGGGATCTGCCAAGCAGATCGTCGACAACGCCAACGAGGCGCTCCACCTGCTCCAGCGACTTCTCCGCCTCTTCACGCACCTCGGCTTGCGTACTCGTCGCAGAGATCTCCTCAAGCCTCATCGACAGTGCCGTAAGCGGTGTGCGCAACTGATGCGAAGCGTCGGACGCGAATTGGCGCTCGGACGCCAGGCGCGCGGCCATGCGATCCGAACTTCGCGCGAGTTCGTCGGCAACCAGGTCGATCTCTTCGATCCCCGTGCGCTCGAGTCGCGGACGAACCTGGCCCGAACCGATTTGCTCTGCGCTCGCAGCGAGGTAGACGAGCGGGGCAGAAAGGCGATTCGCCTGCCAAATCGCCATCGCGATTCCCGCAAGCACCGCGATGCTCGCCACCGCGAGCACCAACCCAACGATGCGCGCTGCCTCCCAAAACACGTCCCACCAGGACTGATACAGGATGACCACAATGCCGGAGTCCGTGACCTCGCTGGCCGTGAACGCTGGCGATGGCTCCTCGCCGGCCGTCATCACCGTGCCGTCCGGCATGGTTACGGCGATGTACAACGGCGCGTTTGCCGAGTAGCTGATGAAGGTCTCGAGGTTGTTTACGGTGATGGACTCCCCTTCGCTGTAGCGAATCTCGAGCGCGCTACTTGCGGTCGCAGCGCGCGCCTCAAGATCGTTTAGCGCGTCATTGCGCACCAGTTGCGCGGCAGCGAGCGCGAGCGGGATGCCCAGCAATACCATCGCCACCGCGAGGGCCGAGATGGTCGCGATGAGGACGCGACGTCGCAAGGCTAGGCGTCGTTCTCGAAGCGGAAGCCCATGCCGCGAACCGTGGTGATGAACCGCGGTCGCGCGGCGTCATCACCGAGTTTGCGGCGCAGCCACGAGACGTGCATGTCGAGGGTCTTCGACGGCGCGCCAGGCTCTGCCGACCACACCTCATGCATCAGTTGTTCTCGAGAAACGACCGAACCCGCGTTCGCGACGAGCATGTGGAGGAGGTCAAACTCCTTGCCGCTCAGTTGCAGTTCTTTGCCGTCAACGAAGGCCCTATGCCCGGCTACGTCCACACGCACGGAGCCAACGCCAACGTCGGTTTGGCCGTCCGCGCCAGTCCGACGCCGCAGCAAGGCACGCACGCGGGCGAGCAGTTCTGCGAGGCGGAACGGTTTGGTGACGTAGTCGTCGGCACCGGCGTCGAGCCCAACAACGAGGTCAACCTCGTCAGCCCGCGCAGTGAGCATGAGGATGGGAACCAACAGGCCTTTGTCGCGCACTCTGCGCGCGACGTCAACGCCGTCGATGTCGGGGAGCCCGAGGTCGAGGATGAGCAGATCCGCATTCGCGGCCGCGTCGACGCCACCGAGACCGGTGCCGTGCCACTCGACGTCATAGCCTTCCCTGCCCAAAGCGCGGGTCAAGGGTTCTGAAATGGTCGGGTCATCTTCGACCAAGACAATTCTGGTCATGCGCCCACATTACCTGGCGTCGGCGACTTTGCCATTCCGGCACAACTGACGCCGGTAGGCTCGGCGAGCGTGAGCACGACTTTGTCAGCTGCAGCCCAGCAGAACCCGCCCCGCGCCAGCGCGCGAGAGCGGATCTGGGTGGCCGCAAGTCCTGAGCGGATTCTGCAGGTGGCGGTCGCCCTCGCGCTTGCAGCCGGAATCACGGTGAGCCTTGGCCAGTTCCGGCCGTGGACGGCTGTGCCCCTCGCCGCGGTGCTCGTGGCAATCTCGTGGCGACCGTTCAGCCCACGGGTCACCCGCGCTGACGTGCGTGGCGCAGGGTTCGCCCTTGGCATCGCTGGCGCCTGGATGGTGCTCAACTGGGTCCTGACCTCTGAATACCTGATCGTTGTCCGCGATCCCGGGTTCCTGACCTTGTCCGGAATGTGGCTCTCCGATCATCCGTCCACAGACATTCCCCTGCTGGGCGCTGACCAAGCGGCCGCGACGCAAGACAACATGCTCGCCGACGCCTCGCAAGCGTGGAATATTCGCGGTGACTACGTGCAGCCTCAGGGAGCCAAAATGCTCCCCGCAACGATTGCGATGGGCGGCTGGCTTGCCGGCACCTGGGGGGTGCTCGGCGCCAACATTGTGATCGGGGCGGTTGGGCTGCTCGCGGTGTACGCCCTTGGGCGTCGATTCCTCGGCCCCATGGCGGCCCTAGCGCCGATGGGTGCGGTCGCACTCACCGTGGCCCACATCGCGCTTTCTCGGTCGGCATACTCTGAGCCGCTCACGCTCGTGCTCGTGATCGCAGGCGTGCTTTGGGCATGGAGAGGGTTACGAGAGCGATCCGCTGCCATGGTGATCGCGGGCGGGTTCGTGATAGGCGCCACCACCCTCATTCGCATAGACGGGCCACTCTTTGCGGCGGGCGCCCTCGTAGGCATCGTGGTGGCGCTTGCCCTTTCCGACGCTCCGCGGGCTTGGCGCGTTCGCACCGGAGCTCTCGTTGTCGTTGGGCAGGCCGCCGCTGTGGCGTTTGGAAGTTGGTCCGTGTGGCGTTGGAGCGAGGGCTACGTGGAGCGGCTCGGCTCGCAAGCCCAATCGGCGCTCGAGGCGTACGGGCTCGCGGCGGGCGTGTGCCTCGTGTGGATCCTTGCTTGGATTTCACCGCTTCGCGCAGACCGATTGCTTTGCGTACCGCTACGCGTTGGCGGCGAACGCGGCGCACGGGTCCTTGGCGCGTTTGTCGTCGCGGTGATGCTGGTCTTTGCCTCTCGCCCGCTCTGGACAACGGTTCACCGGAGCACAACAGACCCAGTGGATATCTTCACCAACAGCGTGGTGAAGTCGTTCCAGCAGGCCCAAGGCCTTCCCATTGACCCCACCAGGACGTACGCAGAGAACACGGTCGCTTGGGTGAGTTACTACCTCACCTGGCCCCTTGTGCTGCTCGCGATTCTTGGCCTTGGCCTGGCGATGTACCGCGCGGCCAAGGGACGCGGGGAGTGGGCGGTCTTCCTTGGCGCCACACTCGTTCCCGCGCTGTTGTACTTCTGGAAACCGGAGATCGTCCCCGACCAGATTTGGGCAATCCGCCGGTTTGAGCCCATGACAATTCCTGCGTTCGCACTCACGGCAACCCTTGTAGCACTGTGGCTCGCGAGAAGAGTCAAGGGCGAGCGCCACCGGCGAATCGCGACCGCGTGGGCGGTGTGGCTGACGGCATTGCTGCCGATCACCTCGTGGGTGATCGTTGACCCAGGCACCTCATACCCTGTCCGCGGCGCAACGCCTCTCGTCATTCGAGAGATGGGCGGATCGCTCTCGCAACTCGAGGGGCTGTGCGCCGTGGCCCCTGGCCGTCCGATCGTGCTCGCCGGAACGTCGTCCCACTTTGGCTCCCTCCGCGTCATGTGCGATGAGCCCGTGGTCCTCGCGCTCGTCTCGCCAACGCCATCAGCGCTCGCCGAAATGGCGAAGGTATTCGGAACCGAACCCGTCGTCTTCACGCGGGATACGAGTTGGTTCACGTGGGAAAACGAACCCCACGTTGTCGTGTCATCGACCGTTCGCCAGGCGGGCTACCAGCTGGGTGGCATCCCGCGCACTTACATCGATCGCGACTACGAGTGGTACGCGGGGATCGTCAACGAAGATGGATCGTTGAGCCCCATCGAGCCGTGACGTAACGATTCGCCAATCACCCTAGAATGGCCCGAACAGGCGGGCATCGGCGCTCGCCAAGGGGACCCGAGGACGGCTATGGCGAACGACCACCGAGGCATTGAACGAACCGGCGTCACCCTGCTCGGCATCGGTGTTCTGGGCGTCATTGCGGCCCTAGTCTTCGGCATCTTCCTCCGTGGCGGCGCACCCGCAGAACCGCACACGTCGCCGAGCGAAAACCCGAGCGCCAGCCCCTCCCCCAGCCCCAGCGTCGAACCGGCTGCGTTTGTGACCGTTGATGGCCCGGACTTCAGCCTGGACGGCGAACCCTTCAGGTACGCGAGCGCCAACTCGTACACCCTCATGTTTGAAGCCCCGGCAACGCAGATGGTTTACATGATGCAGGCGAAGGAATCGAACCTCACGGTCATGCGCACGTGGGGCTTCTTCGACATCGGCACTCCGGAAGGCGATCTCGCCGTGGAGATCAGCAACCGCAACGTGTACTTCCAGTACTGGGACGTGGAAGCCAACAAGCCCGCCTACAACGACGGTGAGAACGGGCTCGAACGCCTCGATAACGTCATTGCTGCCGCCGAGGCGCAAGGGATCAAGCTCGTGCTTCCGCTGGTAAATAACTGGACCGCGTTCGGCGGTATCGACCAGTACGTGCGCTGGGCCGGCGGCGAGCACCACGACGACTTCTTCACCGACGACGAGATCAAGCAGTGGTACCGCGACTGGGTTAGTCACGTCCTTAACCGCACGAACACGGTGACGGGCAAGGTCTACAAGGACGACCCAACGATCATGCTGTGGGAACTAGGCAACGAACTTCAGTGTTCTGAGTCCGGCCCCTACCCACCAAGCGAGAATTGCGGCTCCGACATCATGGTTTCGTGGGCCGACGAGATGTCGCAGTTCGTACGCTCGATCGATCAAAACCATCTCATTGGATTCGGCGGCGAGGGCTTCCTATGCTCGGAGCCAGGCGGGGACAACTGGCTCACCAACTGCGAGAAGAGCGCGGATCCGGTGGCGCTGCTCGCGCTCGAGAACATCGACGCCCACGGTATCCACGTCTATCCAAATCACTGGCACCCAACGGAACCCACGAGCGACTGGGAAGACTTTGGCGAGTGGTGGATTGACGAGCAGGGCGCAATCGCGTCCGACGCAAACAAGCCCTACTACATGGGCGAGTACGGCTGGATTGTGCAGTCCGAACGCATGCTCGTCTTCGACAATTGGTTGCAGCACTTCTACGACGCAGGTGGCGACGGATCCCACTTCTGGTTGATGCAGCCCGCGGCGTCCATCGCTGCCCCGCCGGACTCCGTTGGCTTCACGCAGCGCTGCCCGGGGCCCACGTGCGACCTCGTGTCGAACTGGTCGCAGCACGTTGGCCAGGGCGTGCCGTGGACGGAGTTTGGCCCCATTGCCGAGAACGACTTTGCGTTCGAGGAACAGGACGGCAGCGCGACCATTGACATCCTCGCGAACGACAAGGTCTACGCACCAGCCACCTGGGATCTCGCAACTATCGATTTGGACCCGGACGCCGCTGGCGTGCAGTCATCGATTGACGTTGATGGCGGAACCTTCGCGGTCACCGAGGGCAAGGTGACGTTCACGCCAACCGACGGACCTGTTTCTGCGCGCGCGTTCTACTCGATCGCAGACTCCGAGGGCCGCGTTGCCCAGGCACGCCAAGTTGCGGTGTCGCCTGCGACCTGATCACTGCTTGAGTCGTTAACCGGTCGCCTGCGCTATCCACAGGCGGATCCCACCGGCGCGCCCGCACCGTCATGCTTGGCGGGTGCTGATCGACGTTTGCGGGTTGGACCTAGAAGTGCTCCCTGGTGTCACGTCCGCAGAGATCGTTGAGTTTGCGCGCGCACGCGGAGTCGACGTCACCGAACGGCCGTGGTGCGGGCCCGTGCGGCTCGCACCGGAACACCCGGTTGGCCGGTCGCCATTGGTTGCCTTTGCGCGCATTGCCAATGGTCCAGGGCCCGACGCCCGGCCACAGCCAGGCGTGCACCTCGCGGTGGTTGGTGGTCCAGACGCGGGCGCCGTGACAACTGTGAGCGAAGGTCTCGCGGCGGGCCGGGGCCCGGACGCCGGCCTGCGCCTCACGGACCCCACGGTGAGCGCGAACCACGCCAGGTTCGCGTTGTCCCGCGTGTACGACGTTGCGTCTCGCAACGGCGTGAAAGCACGAGGGCGCCGCGTGATCTGGCGCTCAGCGCTCCAATCTGGAGACTCCGTTGGGCTCGGCAACACCACTCTGATGCTCGTAGACCCCAGCACAGAGCAGCGCGCCAAGGAACAGCCAACGCGTACATGGGGCTTTGCGTCTGCAGGGGTCGCGGCACTGTCGATGGGCACCTTCGCCATCGTGTCCGGGCATTGGCCGCTCGCCATTGCCGCGCTGGCGCTTCCCGCTACGGCCCTGGCGGTGCACCTATCGCGTCGCCGACGCCCGGAGCCGGGGCTGGTTCTCGACGTCACGGGCACCCTCGGTCTCGCGGACCTGCCGCCTGGCCCCGTGGCGGTACGCGGACCACGGGGCCTTGTGCGCGCCGTGACACTTGCCACCGGCCGGCCCCCAGCGTCGGCCAGGCAATACGAGCCTTGGATGGCGCTGCTCTCGCCAGCACAGCGCGAAGTCACGTGGCTGGAAGACGACGATGCCGCTCCGTCATGGGCAGAAGTGCACGTCACGGCGAATGGCAGCGAGCTTGAACTCACAGCACATGGCCAGCGACAGGTCGCGCCTTTGCCCCTGGTCAGCGCCGTCAATGCTGAGGCCTCCGCACGCAGAATCGCGGCTCGGGGCGCGAGCACGAACCTCCCGTTGAGCGTGCGGTGGGCGGAACTTCCGCCACCGCCGCGCGCGGGCCTGCCCGTGCGGCTCGGAATCGGCAATGACGGACCGGTGTGGCTCGACCTGGTCGCCGACGGTCCGCACGTGCTCGTGGCAGGCACCACGGGGTCAGGAAAATCGGAGGCATTGCGGACGATCATCGCGTCACTCGCGTACGACCTGGCCCCGGACCAGGTCACCTTTGCGCTCATCGACTTCAAGGGAGGGGCCGGCCTTGGGCCGTGCGCCGGCCTCCCCCACGTCGGTTCCGTCCTCACGGATCTGGAACCACACTCTGCCCGGCGCTGCCTGCTAGCGCTCGTCGCGGAACTCGCGGACCGCAAACGCGCTTGTGCGGCAAGCGGGGCCACCGGCTTTGATGACTGGGTTAGGGATCGCCCTCCTCGGCTCGTTGTAGTTGTTGACGAGTTCCAAGAAATCGCGGCCGCGGATCGCGAGTTTGTCCCCGAACTCACCCGTCTTGCTGCCCAGGGAAGATCGCTCGGCATCCACCTCGTGCTCGCGACGCAGCGTCCAGCGGGCGCGGTTGGAGCTCAGATCCGTGCAAACATCGGCACCACCCTTGCGCTGAGAACTGCCTCCGAATCCGAATCTCGCGATCTGCTCGGGTCATCGGCGGCCGCGCTCATCCCGGCGAACCTACCCGGGAGGGCGGTGCTGCTGCGCGGAACGGAACTCGAACCCGTGCAGGTAGCCCTGCCGGTAGTCGACGCACCTCCTGCCGTGCGCGTCGTTGGCGCTCCCGAGCCGACGGCCCGATCCCTCATTGCCGCGGCAAGCACCCGCCACCAGGGCCGCGCCACCGCGCTGTGGCTCCCGGAGCTACCTGCCCGCCTCGCGCGCGCGGATGTGGCCCAAACGGGTTCGGGCGCGTTCGTGATTGGCATTCGTGACGAGCCGCAACGGCGAAGCAGAAGCACCCTCCACTGGGATCCCGCCTCCGGACCGGCCGTAGTGACCGGCCCTCCCCGCTCTGGGAGGAGTACCACCCTCATCACGATCGCCGCGGCGTGTGCCGCTGCGGGACTGCAACCGATCGCCGTGCCCGCACAGCCGCGCCTCGCGGTGCGGACCTTGGCGATTGCGCTAGAGACTGCCAACGCTGTGCTGCTCGTCGACGATGCGGCGCGCACGCTCACGAGCGCGGCCACCGCAGACCCCGATGTCATTGATCTACTCGCGGCCGCCGTAGTGCGAATGCCCGTCGCACTAGTCGTCCCACCCGGCTGGGCGATGCACCGCCTGACCGCCAACGCGGGCCTTCGCATAGTGCTCGCGGGCCTTCCGGACGCCGACGATGCGGGGTGGTCCGTGCCCGCAGAGCTCCGCACCTTGGCCTCCCGACCAGGGCGGGCACGCGCGAGCGACGCGGACGGCTGGACTGAGGCGCAGGTTTCACTCCCGGGTTCCGTGAGTCCGCGAACCGTGGTCAATCCACTCCCAGAGCGCGTCTCCATTGCCCTTACGGGACGCGCAATCGGGATTGGCGGCGACACCGCGGTCCCCTTCGAGGTTCCCGCGGCCCTCGCGACCGTCGTGGGCCCCGCCGGCCCCGAGCGAGACGGAGTCGCACGACGCCTTGCCATCGCTACCGGACTCGAGCCGATCGTGGTGGACTCCGGCTTTGCGCTGGGGACGCCCGTGGCACCCATGACCAGGTCAATCGTGTGCGTGCGACCCACCCCGCGGTCACTGCGAGAGGTTTCGCGAGAACTTCCACGCGGCTTGCTTGACCCCGCACCGATCCCCTACCGAGCCATCGTCATTGTTGATGGCCACGCAAGCACGGTGCAGGTACTACCCGGCTGACGTCTCCGCGCGAACCACAAACGCCAGCGCCGCACCCGCGATGAGCGCGAGCGCCAACGCGACGATGCCAACCACAACCTCGCCCGCAGAGATTGCGTAGGCACCTGCAAGCCCCTGCAGAACCTGCCAGGTGATGGAGGGAGACGTGGCCCAGCGTCGGGCATTCCACAGGGCTTTGGCCAGCAGCGCCAACGCGACGGCCGAGAGCGCGCACAGGCCCGCGAGGGCGAGCGACAGGGTTTGGGAGTCCCCTTCGCCTACCAACCCCAGCACCAAATACAGGGCCGCGCCAAGCGCGATGACCGCAGATTCGGCACCTACTGCGATCGCCGCAGCGGCCCTCTTTGCGGGGGCGGGAGCAAATTCTTCGGTCACAGCGTTAACCGTATCGATTGCGGTTGTGAGCCAAGACACAAGTCGGAACCCTTGTCACACATTCGTAACCTGTGAGAACCTAGATGAAGTGCAACCGCGAGAGCGCGTTCGCAGCCCCGTGATAACCGGCATTGGCTGAACCGCGCCTCGCTCAATCTCCTGAGGAGAAACCATGGATTGGCGCGACCGCGCTGCTTGCCTCGACGTTGACGACCCCGAGCTTTTCTTCCCGGTCGGTAACACGGGTCCCGCACTTGTACAGATCGAACGTGCAAAGGCTGTGTGCAACAGCTGCAACGTGCGCGAGACCTGCCTGCAGTGGGCCATGGAGCACAACCAGGACTCTGGCGTGTGGGGCGGACTGTCTGAGGACGAGCGCCGCTCGCTCAAGCGTCGCGCAGCTCGCGCCCGCCGCGCAGCCAAGTAGCCGCAGCCACGTAGCCACAGCCACGTAGCCGCAGCCACGGTACCGTCGCGCCGCGACCTTGCGTCGCGCCGGCAAAGGGTCGCTTAGCGCCCGTCTGTGACGCGAGCCGTGAGTTCCACTGCCGAACCCTGGTCCGTGCCCGTCCACGCGATCTGACCGCCCAGCTCGTTCTCAACGAGCGTGCGGACTATTGACGAACCCAAACCGGACGGCTCGTGCGTGAGCCCCACCCCGTCGTCGGCGATGGTGACGCGCACCTGCTCGTGACCGTCAATGGTGTCGCGAACCGCCGTCACCGTGATGGTTCCGCGGTCTCTGCCCTCAAACCCATGCTCCACCGCGTTCGTCACCAACTCAGTGATGACCAGCGCGAGCGACGAGGCGTACTGAGCTGGCACCTGCCCAAAGTCGCCCTCGTGCACAATCTTCACCTGAACGCCGGGGGACGCGACCTCCGCCGCCATTCGAATGGACCTGGCCGCGAGGTCGTCAAAGTTGACGAGCTCGTCGAGCGTCCCGGAGAGGGTCTCGTGAACGAGCGCAATCGTGGACACGCGGCGCATCGCCTCGGCCAGGGCCTCCTTCGCCTCCGGAGCCTGGACCCTGCGCGATTGCAGCCGCAGCAACGCCGCAACGGTCTGCAGATTGTTCTTGACCCTGTGGTGAATCTCGCGGATGGTCGCGTCCTTGGTGATGAGTTCACGCTCTCGCCTGCGCAGCTCAGTCACGTCGCGGCACAGCAAGAGCGCGCCAACTCGCGATCCCCGTTCGAGCACGGGCAGGGCCCTCAACGACAGGCACGCGCCGTGGGCCTCCAGGTCCGTTCGCCACGCAGCGCGACCCATGACAACCATGGCGAGCGTCTCGTTGACTAGCCCTTTGTCCGTGATGAGTTCGCTCGCGACCTGAGGGAGCGAGCGGTTCATGAGCGAACCGTGCACACCAAGGCGGTGGAAGCACGAGAGCGCATTGGGAGAGGCGTACATGACGTGCCCTGACGCGTCGAGGCGCAGCACGCCGTCGCCAACACGCGGGGCGCCGCGGCGCGGACCCGTCACTGAGGTGTGCACCGGGTACTCGCCGCGAGTCACCATCCGCAAAATGTCGTCTGCCGCACCCTTGTAGTTGAGTTCAAGGCGGCTCGATGACCGCGACACGGCCTGCGACACCTCACGAGTGAGCACCGCGATGGCGCGCCCGTTCATGACCACCGGCAGAGCGTCCTCGCGCACCGCGTACGTCTCATCCCAGCGCGGCTCTCGCGACGCCACAATGCCGCCCTCGTCGAGAGCACGTTGCAAGTGAGCGATGCGGCCGGACGCCGCGGTACTGCCTACGACGTCGTCAAGGTGCACCGTGGGGCCCGTAGACGGACGGCACTGGGCCACCGCAACAAAACCCTCGTCCGTTGCCCGCCACAGAATGAGGTCAGCGAACGACAGGTCCGCAACGATCTGCCAGTCCGAGACCAGCGAGGCAAGCCACTCGGCTTCGTCTTCCGTGATGGGGCCGTATAGCTCGGCGGTCTCTCGCAGGGTTGCCACCCTCTTAGCGTAGGGCGCTGGGCGCGGTAGCCTGTCGCGGGGAGGTGCCATGGACTTCACACACCGTCATACATTCGACGCTGGCCTCGACAAGGTCATCGAGTTGTTTGCGAACCCGGAGTTCGCTGAGCGTCGCGCCACGCTTGGCGGCTCAGGCGAGGGCGAATCGTGGATCGACGGCACCGTCGACGGCGAATTCACCATCTCTATCCGCCGCGTGGTGCCCGCTACCTCGATCCCTTCCGAGTTCCGGTCCTTCGTTGGCAAGGATCTGCATGTGCGCTACACCGAGGTGTGGCAAGCGCCCACCGAGGACGACAGGGTTGGCACCTTTGCCGTAGAGATTGTTGGCAGTCCCGGCCATGCTGCCGGCGCCCTTGGCCTCACCCCCCGCGGCGATCAGACGGACTTCTTGGCAACGGGCGAGGTCAAGGTGTCGATCCCCCTGTTCGGCTCCATGGTTGAGCGGGTCATTGTGGACGCGGTGCTCAAGGGGCTCTCGCAAGAGCTCGCTTTTGCCGATTCGTGGCTAGCTCGCTGAGCCTGCGCCTCGCGCTTGCGTTCGCGGGCGGTTGCGCGGGCGGCGCAGTGCGGCTTGCGATCGGCGTGCTTGTGCCCGACGCTGGCGGCGTTCCGTGGGCGCTGCTCGGCATCAATCTGGTTGGGTCCTTCGCCATAGGCATAGTCGGAGTGCGGTTGGGCGGCCACCGCGACTGGTGGCCGTTGCTCGGGCCAGGATTCCTTGGCGGGTTCACGACCTTCTCAGGCATAGCGGCGGCCGCGTGGGCCACGACGGCTGGAGCCGCGGCGTCGGCCGGCGTGCTTGCCGCGAGCCTGGTGCTGTGCGCGCTTGCCGCGCGGGCGGGCGTGGCCATCGGCGAACGTGCGCCAGGAGCGCGCGCATGACCGGCTGGGCGTATGCCGCCGCGATCATCGCGTGCGGGATTGGCGCAACGCTGAGGTACGCCCTTGGGTTCGCGAGGGGGCCTCGACAGTTCCCTTGGCCAACTCTCGCGTCTAACGTGGCGGGTTCAGTGGTGTTTGGTGCGGCGGCCGGCGCCGTTCACGCGGGTGCGCCGCCGTGGGTTTTGCTCGTGCTCGGCGCGGGATTGGCCGGTGGGATCACCACGTTTTCTTCGCTTGCGCTCGACGCTGTGACCCTGTGGGGCACCGGCCGACGCAGTGGTGCGGTTGCGTATCTTGGCGCCACCTTCGCGTTGGGGCTGGGAGCGGCGGGCGTTGGTTGGTTGCTCGGACTCGCGATAGACGTGTAACGATTCGATAACGGCCTTGCCAAGCGGTCAGGGCGGCCTCAGGGGCAAGCGAGGATGGAAGCCCCTCGGCCCAGTAGTCGGGGTCCCAGCGCAAAGGAGTGTTGAGCGGCGTGAGACCGTGGCGAGTGCGTCTTGCTGTTCGGCGATCGCGCATTCAATGGGCGTTCCTTGCCGTAGTGCTCGCGGTGTCCGTGCTCGCGGCAACCTTGCTCTCAACGCTCTACCTGCTCGCAGCGGCGACAGAGACCTTCGCAGCTCGCACGGCGCTCACCGACGCGGCGGCCCAAGACATGTCCGTCACCATCCGGGTGGAGCCCAACGAGCCGTTGAGCGACGTGCTTGCGGGCACCGACAAGGCCACGGCAGAGCTCTTTGGCGACGTGCCCGTCACTCGCACCGTCTCGACGCAGGGCGATATGGTCGCCATTCCTCGCGGCGACCGGCCGTTTGCCCTTGGCTACCTCGGTTCAGCAGACAACCTCGAGGATCTGGTGTCGATCCGTACCGGCCAGGCGCCGGAACCGGCAGCTGGTGGACCGGTGCAAATCATCGCGCCTGCGGCCCTTCTGTTTGACTTGGGCGCTGACCTTGGCGACATCGTCACGCTCGCGCCCTACGGCAGCCGCGATGACACCGCGGATTTCGAGATCGTGGGCACTTACGTAGCTAAGGACCCCACCTCGTCCGCGTGGTCCTACGACCGCCTTGGCGGCGAGGGGCACGATCCCGCGGTGCTCGTGCCCTTCTCCGGTGGCCTCGTGACCACGGACGGCTATGGGCCGTTGCTCACGACTCACGAAGACGTTGAGGTCATGCCCTTGGGCCTCGTCGTGACTACCTACGAGCCTGACTTCTCTGGCACCAGCCTGGCCGAGGTAAAGGAAGTGCTTGGCCGCGCTGCGGGCCTCGAACGAACGTCGATTCGCGCTATTGGGGACGCCGCGACGACGGTGACCGTGACGTCAAACCTTGCCGAGACGCTCGGAGGGGTCGCGGGGTCGCTTGCAGTCACCAGCTCGAGCGTGCTTGTCACGGGGCTGTTGCTGCTCGTGCTCGCTGTCGCCGCACTGAGCCAGACCGCTCGCCTCATGGCGGAACGTCGCTACGCAGAGCAGCACCTGATGATCGCTCGAGGCGGCTCCGGGAGGCAACTGTTCCGGCTCGGTCTGCTCGAGGCCCTTGCCTTGGGTGCGATCACCACTGCGGTTGCCGCACCTCTGGCGCGCCTCGCATACCTCGCGCTTGCTGACACCCCGGTGATGGTCAACGCCGGCATGAATGTCGACCCTGGAATACCCCCGCTCACCTGGGTAGTCGCAGGCATCGTGGGGCTCATCCTGATTGCGATCCTTGTGGCGCCCCTCATGAAGCGCCAAGGCAGCTTCGTCGATGCCGAGCAGGCAAGGTCTCGCCCTGGACGCCGCGCGGCGTTCCAGCGTTCGGGCCTCGACGTTGCCGTGCTCGCGCTCGCCGGTCTCGCGTATTGGCAGTTGAAGAACTACAAGTCGCCCGTGCAAGCTGGCGGAGGCGTGGCTACCGTCGATCCCCTGCTGGCAGCCGGCCCTGCGCTCGCTTTGCTCGCGGGTGCGCTGGTCGCCGTTCGCCTCATCCCCCCGGCGTCCAAGGTCCTTGAGGCGCTCGCAGCCCGGGGGCGCAAGGCCGTGCTGCCCCTTGCAGCGTGGGAGGTCGGCAGGCGCTCCGCACGCGCCATTTCCGCGATCCTCCTGCTTACCCTTGCGGTGTCGATCGGCACGTTTGCCGTGACGTTCCTGACGACGTGGCAGCAGTCGCAACAGGACCAGGCGCACTTCCAGCACCCATCAGACGCGATTGTCTCTGGGCTGGACGCCCCATGGCTCGCCCAGCGCAACCTCGTGGAAGGCGACGACTCTGCGCAGACCGAATCTGCCGTGGTGAATCAGTTCATCAACTTTGGTCAGACTCCAGAAGGTTTTGATCGCACCGACTTCACCGGCGCGCCCGTGACGCTGATCGCCACCGACACCACGGGACTCAAAGAGCTTGGCGTTGGCAGGCTCAACGAAATCGGCGGCGCGCGCATCGCGGCATCCCTAGGTTCAGACGTTCCGGAAGAGACCAACCCCATCGAGATCCCCGGAAAGCCTCAGCAGCTCTCGATGGATGTTGAGGCGAGTACGTCACAGGACCTCGGCGACGTGCAACTGATCCTGCGCGCGGTGATTCGCAATGCAGACAACGACTACCAGACAACCGACCTTGGCCAGATTCCACTCGATGGGCAGACGCACCACCTGATTGGCGCGATCGCGGCGACCTCGGAGCTGACCGAGTACCGCGAACCGATGTACTTGGTGGGCCTGCAGGCGATGTGGGTGTCGTTGAACGGCACCGACTCTGACGTAGTCGTTGACCCCGCGCAACCGCTCGCGCTTACCGTTTCCATCGACGAGCTTTCCGCAGAAACTCCTGAGGCAGCAATCCCCGTGACCGGTGTGCCAGGAACCGTGGAGGCAACCCGCCTCGAGGTCCCTGCGGACCTCAACTGGACGGCTACGAACAACGGGGTTGGAGTCGACACCCTCTTGCCCGATGGCGATCAGTTCCACATTCGGGTGATCACGTCCGCGAACGCCATCTTGCGAGCGCCAGCGTCGCTCGTACTCACTGCCGCTGAGAAGGCGTGGCCGTTGCGACTCGTCGCTACGGACAGCGCGCTAGAGGACGCATTCCTCGATCCCAACGAGCCGGGCACCGTGCGCGTTGGCAACACGCTCATCCCCGCGATCGCGGAGGAACGCGTGCCAGCTATCGCGGGCGACACGTTGGGGCAACCCGCCGTCGCAGCCAACATCAATCGCCTCCAGGTCGCCACCATCCAGGCAGGCGGGGACGTCGTGAACCCACGCGAATGGTGGGTTGGAATAGCGGATGAGAACGTCGACGGATGGGCGGCGACGCTCCCGGCCGACGCTGTGGTGACGACTCAAACGGGCCTCGCCGAGCAATACACGAACGATCCCTTGCGCGTCGCTATTCAGGCAGCCCTATGGCTCGTCACGGGTGCGGCAGTTGTACTCGCGGCGCTCGGCTTCGCCGTGCACGCCATCGTCACGGTGCGGGCTCGCGAGATTGAACTCGCGCAGATGCGCGCGATTGGCGTCTTGCGTGGGCAATTGTTGCGAATCGTCGGATCCGAGAACGCGCTGCTGTCTACGCTCGGCCTCATCTTTGGCGTTGGGCTCGGTCTCGCGCTCAGCTATCTCGTTGCACCGCTCGTATCTGTGGGACCCAACGGCAAACCGCCGGTGCCGTCCGTCATCGTCGAGATTCCCTGGGAGGCCGTCGGCTTGCTCGTCCTCGAGGTCGCAGTTGTGCTGCTCGTGTCAATTCTGATCGTCGCCACGATGTTGCGCCGGATCAAGCCTGCAGAAATGCTGCGCCTGGGAGACGAGCGATGAGCGACAGCATGACGATCGAGGTGACTCCGCAGTCGGAAGGGCCGCGCCAGGCAAGCGGCACGTTCGGCGCACTCGGTCTGCTCGTGCGCAGGCGGATGTGGCGTGACCGCTGGCTTGTCCTTAGCTCGGCGCTCATCGTCGCGCTCGCGACCCTGCTGTCGCTCTCCGGGCCCGCGTTGGTGTCGAGGACGATCGACGCTGGCGCCGCGGACGCGGTCGCTGCGGCGGGAGCCGGCGCCGATCTTTATTTCACCTTGCCCGTGGGAAACCCAAGCGGCGACAACGTCAGCTCCATCCGAGGTCTCCCCGTGGAGGCCTTCCCTGCGCTCGGCCAAACGATTGTTGACAATCTGCCACGGCGCACGGGTTCGGTCGTTGCGGACTACGACGCATGGATCCTGTCCAACCCAGCGCCGCTCGGGTGGTCTGCAACTGACGAGGCCGTGGCCGCGAACGAGGATGACGGCGCGGAGCTTGAGAAGGACCCCAGGGTCGGCGACTACTTCCAGTTTGGCTATGCAGAAGACGCCGAGGTTGAACTCGTTGACGGCCGCATGCCAGAGCCGCCGCCGAGCCCCGAGTCCACCACGGGACCCGGCGCGGTTGTGCCTCCCACGGAGATCGTCGTCAGCCAAGAGATTGCCGACGCCTTCGAACTTGGACTCGGCTACCACGTGCAGGTAACCACGTCCGTTGGCGAAAGCCTGATTCTCGCGGTGGTGGGAATCGTCGCTCCCGTGGATCCAGCGGCCGAGGTTTGGGCCCAGTACCCAGAATTCACGGCCCCCGCGCAACTTGAGGGCGGTGCGGGACCGAGCGTGACGCGCGGAACCGTGATGGTCTCCGGCGAGACGTTCGGAGGCATCACGGACGCCCTGCGCACGCCGTTCGCGGGGACTGTGCGCGTGTCAATCGACCCAGAGGCGCTCACCCTGAATCTTGCCTCGTCGATCGCTGGCGAACTCAAAGAACTACCTGGAAACACCAAGGGCCTGGTTGGTGACAACGCCGGCGTGAATGTCACGCTGAAGACGGGACTCGATGACGCGCTCCGTGAGTACCCTGCTCGCGCTCGAGCGGCGCTCGCCCAGATGTCGATCATCATCGCCGGCGTGGTCTCCGTTGCGGCCGTCGTCATTGCCCTCATGGCCGCTCTGGTCCTTGCGCGCAGGGAAAGTGACATCGGCCTTGAGCGCGCTCGCGGCGCAAGCGTTGGCTCCACCGGCATTCGTCTGCTTGTTGAGTCGCTGATCGTCACCGCGGCGGGTCTTGCGATCGGCGCCACCGCGGCGGCGGTACTTACTCCTGGTGTATCAACGTCGAGCGGCCTCATGTGGATGGTCGCACTGGTCGCCGCCGCGAGTGCTCCGGTTCTGGGTTCGCTGCAGGCGCGGAGGATGTGGACGGGCCGTCGCGAAGCCGCCAACCGCCAGGACCGCGCCAAGGTGGCAAAGGGCCGACGCGCTCGCCGCCTTACGCTCGAGGCGCTCACGATCGTTGTTGCCGCGGCAGCAGTAGTGAGCCTCCAGGGCCGCGGCGTGCTCCAAACCGCGACGCAGGGAATCGACCCATTCCTCGCCGCGACCCCGGTCTTGGTTGCCCTTGCAATCGTGGTCATCGTTGTGCGGTTGTATCCACTGCCAATGGCCGTCATCCAATTCTTTGCGCGCCGCACGCGAGGCGTTTCGGGTGTCATCACGCTCGCCAAGTCTCGCGAACGGATCCCCGTGCTCCCCCTGCTTGCGCTGACTCTCGCTATTGCCATCGCAGTGGCCGGCGGGCTCTTGGTGTCTACGGTGCAGTCGGGCCAAGAACAGGCGTCGTGGGAGCGAGTCGGCGCAGACGTTCGCATCGACTCGGAATTGACTGACGAACAGGTTGAGCAGCTCGAACAGCAGGGCCTTGTCGTCTCGCGTGGCCTCAGCAAGCCAGAAGCGACTATTGCTTTCGGTTCCGAGTTCTCAGAGGGCCACATCCTCGCGATGGACGCGAATTACCCCACGATCCTGACTATGGGTGGTACGGAAGACGTGTCGTCGCTGCAGGCCATGTACGACGCTGCCGCGCACATCGCCACGGGCGAGCCCATCCCCTCTCTCGCCTCGCAAGAGCTGATCGACGTCGACGTCCACGAAGAGTCAACGGTGTACGTGGGCCGCGTCTACGTTCCCATCGAGATCATCGGCCAAGCAGAGGTAACCCCGGACGGCTGGGCGGACGGCGGGCCGTACCTGCTGATGCCCGCGGAACAGCTGTTCGCTTCCACGTTTGAGGAGCCAGTCGCGATGAACATCGCGTTTGTGGCTGGCGATGGTGCCGCGGAAGCAGTCGCGGCAGACAAGGCCATCGATCCTACGACCGTGACCACGCGCGATGCGTGGCTCGCTTCGATGCGAGACTCCGCGTTGATCGGCGGCGTGGAACGCGCGATTGGCATCGCGGTACTCGTCGTCGGCCTACTAGCGGCAGTCGCCCTGCTTGTCACGATTCTGCGCGGCGTCCGCGAACGCGGCCGCGCGCTGTCGATGTTCCGCACTCAAGGAATGGGTTCCGGCTACGGCTGGTGGCTCGCCCTCGCGGAGCTCGCCCCGCTGACCCTCGCGGCCGTCGTTGGTGGTGCCGCTGGTGGTCTGGCAATTATGTGGCTACTGGGCGACACCCTTGGCCTCAGGTTGCTTTCCGGCGGCCTCGAGGATCCACAGCTCACTGCAAACTGGACGTTCTTGGCGATCGTTGGCGGCGGCATCATGCTGTTGCTCTTCCTCGCCGTAGCCGCAGAGGTGCTCACGCACCGCCGCAACAAGCTCAGCGAAGTGCTTCGCTGGGGAGAGTCCCGATGAGGGAGGAACTATGACCACAGAGACACTGAGTCAGCCAACCGTTGAATACGGCGCTGACGCGCTCATCGTGTGCGACAACCTCGTGCGCATCTATCAGGTCGAGAACATCGAGGTCCAGGCCCTGCAAGGCCTTGACCTGCTTGTCGACAAGGGCGAGATGGTGGCGATCGTTGGGCAGTCTGGCTCCGGTAAATCCACTCTTCTCAACGTGCTCTCAGGGCTTGATGTCCCCACCGCTGGCGCCTCGCGAGTTGCCGGGTGGGACCTGTTGCGGATGTCGCACGCCGACCGCCTCACCTATCGTCGATCCGTCGTTGGCTTTGTCTGGCAACAGACCGGCCGCAACCTCCTGTCCTATCTCAATGCCAAGGAGAACGTCATGTTGCCCATGGCGTTCGCTGGAGCCGCGGGCAAGAAGCGCGCGACCAGAGCCATGGAGCTTCTCGATGCGATGGGCATGGCAGACAAGGCCGGCCGACGCCCCAATCAGCTCTCCGGTGGTGAACAGCAGCGTGTGGCTATTGCCGTGGCTCTGGCGAACAGCCCGGAGGTCATCTTTGCCGACGAACCCACGGGTGAACTCGACTCTGCAACAGGCGATGACGTCTTTGAGGCGCTGCGCGCGGCGAACCGTGACCTGGGCGCCACGGTTGTTGTGGTCACCCACGATCACGCGGTGAGCTCGCAGGTGCAACGCACGGTGGCGATCAGGGACGGCCGCACAGCTACCGAGGTTGTGCGCCGCACCCACGTGGACGAGGAAGGCGTGACCCAAACCATCCATGAGGAGTACGCGGTGCTTGACCGTGCCGGCCGTATGCAGCTTCCACGCGACTACCGCACGGCCCTGGGCCTCAAGGACCGCGTGCGGCTCGAGCTTGAGGACGACCACATTGGAGTGTGGGCAGACGGTTCCGTGAAGAAGGTTCGCCACGAGCCCGTACCGGCACCCGTCGAAGCGGCACCCGGCGAAGATTCCGCCGAGCAGAACCCACCCGCCAGCCCGACGCTGCCCATCAGCCCGTACCTCGCGCCAACGAGGCCCGTGGTTGAGAGCCCGTCTAAGCCCCCGGCGCCAACCACCGGCCAAGTGCCGATGGTGACACCCGGCGTCGCTGCCGGGACCGCGGCGGTTGCCGGCGGCGTTGTTGGCGGAGCGGCGGCGCTCGCGCCGGCTCAGTCCGCGCCCGGTCAGTCCGCGCCGGCTCAGTCCGCGCCGGCTCAGTCCGCGCCGGCTCAGTCCGCACCAACGCCGCCTGCGAGCGTGCCACCGGTGCCGGCCACGCCTGTGCCCGCTGGACCGAACGCGTCGGCCGCGCCTGTGCCGTCTGCAGGCGTTCAGCCTGCAAGCGTGCCGCCTGTAAGCGTGCCGCCTGTGCCCACTGAACCGGAGGCGTCGGCCGCCCCACAACCGCGCCAGAGCATCTATGACGGCCTTGCGTCCCACGCACCCACGTTCGACGAGGAAGAGGGTGCGCCGTACATGCCGCTCGTTGCGGCACCACCCACGCCTCTCGATGACGATGACCCATACGCTCCCCCGGCAGACGCTCTCCGCGACGCCACGCCGGCGGACCCCAAGGAGAGCCAGGATGACTGATCAGCCAGCGAGCCCCATGGTCACCGTTCAGGGCGTCACCAAGGCCTACGGCGGCGGTTCCGCAAAGGTCACCGCACTTGATGACGTGACGTTCGACGTTGGTCGCGGCCGCCTGGTTGCGCTCGTTGGTCGGTCCGGCTCGGGAAAGACCACGCTGCTCAACTGCATCGGCGGGCTCGACCGGCCAACAGGCGGCACCATCATCGTTGACGACATCGAAGTGACCAAGCTTTCTGAGCGCAAACGAACCGCCTTGCGCAGAGACACCGTTGCCTTCGTGTTCCAAACCTTTGGCCTGGTGCCGATGCTCTCTGCTGCCGAAAACGTGGGCCTGCCAATGCGCCTTCGCAACACCAAGACTTCCGTTAGGGACAAGCGCGTGGCGGAACTGCTTGACATGGTTGGCCTGTCTAAGCACATGAACCAGCGCCCCGCGGAACTGTCCGGTGGCCAACAACAGCGCGTCGCGATCGCACGAGCGCTCGCCAATGAACCGCAACTGCTCATCGCGGATGAGCCAACGGGCCAACTCGACGCGGACACCGGAACCGCGATCATGGGTCTCTTGCGCGAGGTCATCTCGAGCCAGGGCATGACCGCACTGATCTCGACGCACGATCAGTCGCTCATGGACATCGCTGACGACACGGTTCGCCTTGCGGACGGCCACCTCGTTGCGGCAGACGACCCTGCGTTCGTTGGCACCGGCTCACGCGCGACGGGCTCCGAGCACCAGGGCCGCATCGTCTAGTCGAGTTCTGCGTCCGCTTCCGCCTCGGCAACGGCATTCGCGGTTCCGCGCGGCCGGCCCGCGCGCACCCACGCAAGGTAGAGGCCGCCTGCGACGATGGCAGTTGCGAGAAGTGAGCCGATCGCCTGCACTCTGGTCAGGTTGGCAACCAACGTAAACGCCACCGCAATCGTCGCCGCCCCGTTGAGCACAACCCAGCCCCAGCGTCGGGCGGTGAACTCGAATTTCAGCATTGCGAGCAACCCAAGAAGGAAGCTCACGAAGACGGCAACCGCGTAGAACAGCACGAGCTTCTGGTCGTATGCCCCCACAGCGGCAACGACGAGCGCAGCGGAGAGGAGAAAGACAACAAGGCCCCAATACGGAACGTGGTGGCGGTTGGTGCGCCCGAGCACAGTCGGCAGAACTCCGTGGTTGACCTCGCCGGGCCTGTCGTGTCGCGCGAGAGCCTTCAGCAGCCCTGGACCCGCCTGGAACGATGAACTCGCCGCAGACAGCAGCAGCAGTGCGGTCCCTGCCTGGAAAATCCCGAACAGAGCGTCGGACGGAATGCGGCGCGCGATCTCTGCAACGAGAGTCGTGTCGTCGTGGGGCACGGTGACACCCAGGTACACCGCCGCACCAGTGAGAGCGAGGGTCAAGGTGCCGACGATGCCGAGCGTCAACCACAACGACCAGCGCCCAAAGCTCCTCCTGCCGGCGTCGTCGAGCTGACCCAACTGGGCAATGGCAGAGCTCGGCGCCTCGACTCCGGTTGCGAGTGCCATGGCAACGGGAAAAGCGAGCAGGACAGTTAACGGCGCGTGAGCGACCGTTGGGTTGAATACCGGCGTGGGTGCGAGTGAGGGCACCTGCACAAGAACAGCGACGGCGATGATGATGAATCCGATGGTCAGCGCCGCGAACACTGCCCGTCCAATGTGGCCGAACCACACAATGACCGCCACCACAACGAGCAAGCCAATGGCGAGCGGAAGCCGCCACGGGGCAAGCCCAGGGACGTACGCGATGATCGCGGAAGACCCGGCAGAGACCGAGATCGCGATGGTGAGTACAAAGTCGACGATCAGCGCGCCCATGGGCACGAATGACACGCCCTCACCAAAGGCGGAGCCGGCAGCCGCGGCAGAGCCGCCACCCTCCGGAAACCTGCCAACGAGTTCGTGATAGCTCGCAACAACGAGCGCAACCACGATAACGACGAGGCTCATCGCGGCGAGCAGCAGCGAGAGGTTGCCGTCCAGGGCACGGAGCGCGGCTTCGATCGCATAGGCGACCGACGAGACGGGGTCTGCCATGACCGTGAACGCGAACGCGATGAGCAGAATCACTCGGCTGCGCGTCCACACGCGAGAGCCCGCTAGAGCCGACTTGGCCATCGCCTGCCTTCCGGGCCAGGTGGTCGCCTAGCGCCGATTGCGCGAAGGCCAGCGGCAATCCTACGCCTCGCCGGTAGCATGCGAATCATGGGCGTGAGCAGGCTTTCGAGTCCCTCGACATCGCGCGCAGGTTCGGTTGATTCGGGCCTCGCTGCGCGCGACCGATTGCCGCTGACCTCTCATGGATTCCTCGCCGATTCGCGACAGCGAGACCCCTTGGCGCTGTTGTCCCTGCAAGAGCAATCGCGGGTACCAGAGTTGGTCCCCGTTCGCCGCGAACGGATGGCCGCCTCGGCCTTTTCCTCGTATCGCGGCGCCGCCCTGATTATGGCTGACGACCTCGCCCAACTCCCCCACTCTGGACTCGTCACGCAGCTGTGCGGAGACGCGCACCTCGCCAACTTTGGCGCCTACGGGTCGCCGGAGCGTCGGCTGGTGTTCGACCTCAACGACTTTGACGAGACCCTGCCTGGTCCGTTCGAGTGGGACGTCAAGCGGTTGGCGGCATCAGTGGCTATCGCGGCTAGGGACAACGGGGCAGGCGACGGCGCGGCCCGACGCGCGGCTGCAGCCACGGCCGACGCCTACCAGCAGGCGATGGCACAGTTTGCGAAGAAGCCTCTTCTGAAGGTTTGGTACTCGCGAATCGACGCGGAAGAGGAACTTTCGCGCCTCGTCGAGTTGTCGAACAAGCGACTCGCACGGAATCTTGAGAAGGGCATTGGCAGGGCGAAGAAGCGAACCGCGGCCCAAGCGCTTGCGAAGATGACGGAGGAGGTGGACGGTGCGCGGCGCTTCGTCGCGGACCCTCCGCTGATCGTTCCCGCTGAGGATCTGGACGACCTAGGCGACATCGACGACCTCTACGCATGGATGCGGGTCCTCGTCGAGAGTTACACGCAGACCCTCACCCCGGAACGACGCTGGCTGATCTCGAACTACACGCTCACGCATGTGGCACGCAGGGTCGTGGGCGTCGGAAGTGTAGGGACCCGTGCATGGGTGCTTCTCATGGAAGCCCACGATGGCGGTGACCCCGTGCTGCTTCAAGCCAAAGAGGCCAGGGAATCGGTGCTCTCGGCGTACCTCGGTGAATCCGAGTACAAGAACCAAGGGCAGCGCGTGGTGGCTGGGCAGCGCGCAATGCAGTCGGCGTCCGATGTCCTGCTTGGATGGCAGCGGACAGAGCGCGAACACCACCATGTCGACTACTACGTTCGGCAACTGCGCGATTGGAAGTTCGCGGTAGACACCTCTGGGTATGACGCCGACGCGCTTGGCAGCTACGGGCGCCTCTGCGCTTGGACGCTCGCCCGGGCGCATGCGCGCGCAGGGGACCGTATCGCCATAGCGTCCTACTTGGGTGATAGCAGCGCTTTTGCTGACGCAATTGGGAACTTTGCGCTCGCCTATGCGGACGTCAGCAACCTTGACCACCTGGAACTCGTGCGGGAGATGAATTCCTAGTCCCTCGCGCCGGTGGGCAGTGGAACTACGGCCCACGCCCACCGCGCGACTTCACGGGGGCTTGCCAGTGGCTCGGACTCTAGCCAAGCGCCAACCATCCCAAGGATCGAACCGGCGACGCCTGCAGCGACAAATCCGGCAGGGGCGTCGGGCGCGCGATCTGTGGGCGATGCGTCGGCAAGGCGCTCAATCGCTTGGATCATGTGGACCCGCAACCGCGCGAGCGCCACTCCGTAGCCGGGCTCGGTGAAGATGCGGCGATAGAGGTCGGCCAAGTCGTAGACGTGCGCAAGGAAGTCCACGAGTGCCTCTGGCGGCTCGGCACTAGCCACATCGATGTGGTCAAGATCCGCTCCAGCACGCTGCGCAACAAGGTCGAGAGCATCGGCGAGCAGGGTCTCTTTGTCTGAGTAGTGCAAGTAGAACGTGGTCCGATTCACGCCCGCGCGCTGGGCGATGTCACTGACCGCCACATCGTCGATCCCGCGCTCGGCCACAAGTTCAAACAGCGCCTCCTGTAGGTGAAGGCGCGTCTTGGCTGTGCGAGGGTCCATGGTCCCATTGTGCAGTCCCACGAACACTTAATCAACAAGTGTCGCGTAAATCGACCATTGGCTCTACACTAGTTGCAGCGACGTTGCCATCCCCCAAAAAAAGCTTCCCCGAAAGGGTCCCCTCGTGGCACATTTCCTGTTCCGCCTTGGCCGCGCCTCCGCGCTGCGACCATTTGTCGCGATTGTCGCCTGGCTCGTCGCTCTCGTCGCCGCCGGTGCGGCGTTCTTGACGTTCGGCGGCACGCTCTCGGACGCCTTCTCGATCCCCGGAACCGAGACCCAGCGCGTCACCGAGCAGCTCAGCGAGGAGATCCCCGGCCTCGATGGCGGCGCGGCACGCGTGGTGTTCGCAACGGAAGACGGCACCGAGTTCACGGCCGAGCAGCAAACACAGATCTCCGCGGCGCTCGGGTCCGCGACCGAGGTCGATCACGTCACTGGCGTTGTTGACCCCTTTGCCGTTCAACAGCAGGCCGCAGCACAGTCCCAAGAACTGGCCGACGCTGCCACCCAGATCGCGCAAGGGCGCGAGCAGGCCGCGCAAGGGCAGGAACAACTCGACGCCGCAATTGAGCAGGCCCAAACCGCAGGCGTGTACGACGCCATGGCAGAGGAGTTTGCCGCGCAACAGCAGGCAATCGACGACAGCGTCGCGCAGCTCGACGCGGGCGAGCAGCAGCTCGAACTTGGCCGCACGCTTGCAACGAACGCCGCCGCGCTCCGAACGGTCTCAGAATCCGGCGCGACGGCACTAGGCATCGTGAACTTCGACACCGAGGTGCACGGAGTCCCACAAGACACCAAGGACGAGGTCGTGTCGACAATTGAGGCGACCGCGATCGACGGCGTCGAAGTCTATTTCTCCGCCGACTTCGTGAGCGGTCCGGAGGGCTTGCTCGGCGTCGGCGAGATCCTCGGCGTCGTTGCCGCCCTCTTGGTGCTCATCATCATGATGCGCGCGATCCTGCCCGCCCTGCTCCCGATCGTCACGTCCGGCCTAGGCGTGGCCATCGGAGTGGCCGCCTCCCTAGCGCTGTCTGACGTGATCGCCATGCAGTCCGTAACTCCTGTGCTCGGCGTGATGCTTGGCCTCGCGGTTGGAATCGACTACTCGCTGTTCATCATCAACCGCCACCGCACCCAACTGAAGCGGGGCATGGAAGTGAGTGAGTCCGTCGGGCTCGCAAACGGCACCGCAGGCAACGCGGTTGTCTTTGCTGGCTCCACGGTGCTCATCGCGCTTCTCGCGCTCAATGTCACCGGCGTTCCCTTCTTGGGCGTCATGGGATCCGTTGCCGCGTTCTGCGTTGCCGTTGCGGTTGCGTTGTCAATTACGCTCACGCCGGCGCTGCTTGGCTTGCTGAAGATGCGCACGCTCAACAAGAAGGCGCGCGCCACCGCGGGCGCGCCGGAGCACGCCGAGGCGCCCGCGAAGCCCATGCGCACTGGACGCGCAGTCGTATCGCTCATCGTGGCGGTGGCGGCGCTTGCCGTCATCGCGATCCCCTACTTCTCGATGCGCCTTGGCCTTCCCGATGGTAGCCAGGAGCCCGCAGACTCCACCCAATACAAGGCGTACACGACGATCGGTGACGAGTTTGGCGAGGGCATCAACGGCCCGCTTCTCGTCACCGCGACATTGCCCCAGCCTGTATCGGACGTCGAACTGCTTGCCGCACAGGTGACCGTTGGCAACGCGATCATGGCGCACGAGGAGGTTGCGGCTGTCGTTCCCGTAGCGGCGTCGGAAGGCAACGACTTCCTCGCCTTCCAGGTCATCCCAACCGGCGGCCCCACAAGTGAGTCAACCGAGGTGCTCGTGAACGAACTTCGCGCCTCCTCGCCAATCGCCGACGACACCATCGTGCTTGGCGTGGCCGGCTCGGCGAGCGGCAACATCGACATCTCGGAGAAGCTCGCAGAGGTACTGCCCCTCTACTTGCTGGTAGTCGTTGGCTTGTCGATCCTGATTCTGATCGTCGTGTTCAGGTCGTTGCTGGTTCCCGTAATCGCCACCGCGGGCTTTGTGCTCAGCCTGCTCGCGGCGTTCGGCGCAGTCACCGCAGTATTCCAGTGGGGTTGGGCGGGATCGCTGTTTGGCGTGCATGCGCCAGGGCCCATCCTCAGCTTCTTGCCGATCATGCTTACCGGCATCCTGTTCGGCCTGGCCATGGACTACCAACTGTTCCTGGCGTCGGGCATGCGCGAGGCCTTTGTGCATGGAACGCCGTCGCGCGCCGCCGTGACCGCTGGGCTTCGTCATGGCCGCGCGGTCGTGACAGCCGCCGCGATCATCATGGTGTCGGTGTTCGGTGGCTTCGTGTTCTCACACATCGCGATGATCCGGCCCATGGGATTTGGCCTTGCGATCGGGGTGCTGTTCGACGCTTTCGTGGTCCGCATGGTCATTGTGCCGTCCGTGATGCACCTTGTGGGCGACGCCGCGTGGTGGCTGCCCAAGTGGCTCGACCGCGTGCTGCCGAACGTCGACGTTGAAGGTGCGGCGCTTGAACGGGAACATCCCCAGCCCGTCACCGCGAGCTAGCCGCACGCAGAACTAGCCGCAACCGGAGCCAGACAACGAGAGAGGCCCTCACCATTCGGTGAGGGCCTCTCTCGTTAACGCTTCGTAGCGGGGACAGTGTCTGATTTCAGGACATCGTTCACACATGTGTCAAGACATCGTTCACACCTGCGTGGTGGCGACGATGGTTCATGGAGAACTCGCAGCGCAATGAAGTCATCGTCCTGGCAGTCGTCGAGGGCGGCATGTCGGTCACCGAGGCCGCCACCCGATTCGGGGTCTCCAGACGCTGGATCCACACCCTCCTCACCCGCTACCACCACGACGGCCTT
>Ga0164241_10000212_pt1 | contig 138353 bp, 117 predicted proteins | sample OricomyardsoilBY_FD_108780 | JGI IMG/M metagenome (GOLD analysis project Ga0164241, IMG submission 108780) | Backyard soil microbial communities from Emeryville, California, USA - Original compost - Back yard soil (BY) | ecosystem: Environmental > Terrestrial > Soil > Unclassified | place... | reverse complement strand
TCCGGAGCGGGAGAAGAGATTCGAACTCTCGACGTCCACCTTGGCAAGGTGGCACTCTACCGCTGAGTTACTCCCGCGGAAGGGCGCTCCTTTTACGAGTCGGAGGGGGGTCTGTCAAGGGCGAGGCATGATTTCCGATAATTTCGGACGGCCTGTCGGGCCGGTGGGCCGATGCAACCTGGCGCCGAAGCGCGGCGGCTGGCGCCGAAGCGCGGCGGCTGGCGCCGAAGCGCGGCGACTGGCGCGAAGCGCGAGAAGCGAGGAAGGACGAGCGCTGGAGCCTCGCGGTCTTCCCCGCCCTCTCGCGCGAGCGCGGACGTCAGTCGGCGCCGTCGAAGAAGTCGACGATGCCGGTGGCGAGGTCGTACTCGCAGCCCACGACGACGAGGCCGCGTTTGAGCATGAGGTCTTCGAGCAGGCGGGAGCCGTGGCGCAGCTGGCTGGCGGACGCAGAGACGTTGGCGCGGGTGGCCGCCCGCAGCAGAGCCGCGCGGTCTTTGGTGAGATCGGTGCCCATCAGCGGCCGAACGGCGGGGACGATGCGATCGGTGATCGACAGCAGGTTGCGGGACGCGGGCGGGCCGTCGTGGGCCGTCGCTTCGATTTGCTCGACGGTGGCCGCGATAGCGCCGCAGTGCGAGTGGCCCATCACCACCACGAGCTGGGTGCCGAAGCGCTCGGCCGCAAATTCGACGCTGCCGATCTGCGACGGCGCCACGATGTTGCCGGCAACCCGGATGACGAACAATTCGCCGAGGCCTTGGTCGAAGATGGCTTCGGCCGGCGCGCGCGAATCGGCGCAGCCGAGGATGATGGCGACGGGGCTCTGTCGCTCGTTCGGATCGATGCGGCGGCCCAGGCTGGCCAGGGCATCGACGCTGCGAACGTTGGCTACGAAGCGCGCGTTGCCCTCGCGGAGACGGGTGATCGCGTCGGGGGCAGGAGTGATTGACGAAGGCATGGCCCGCTCATACCGCAAGTTCGGTTGCGCCGTGAAGGCATCACCGGCGGCTACGTTGCCACTAGAAATTAGGGCCAGATAGAGGCCCAGCTTCGTTTGGGGCGGCGGCGCCCAGCTGGGCGCCTGAGCTCGGCCTCCCCCCTCCCGCCGGCACTCAATCGGGCACTATGCGGTCGGGGTTGCCCAAGAACTCGAAGTGCATGGTGTCGCGCAGCTGCGGGTCGCGGCCGAGCCAGTAGAAGCCATAGCGCTCGAAGGTGTCGATCCAACAACGCGGTAGCTCGGTGCGTTCGAACACCGAGGCAGCCGTGCCCTGACACGCTTTGTGCTCGGGCCAGGGCGCCACGCAGCCGCAGCACGGGTTGCGATCCGGATCGATGTCGATGGCGATGCCGAATAGGTGGTTCGACACCTCGGCGCCGCGGTAGCTATTCTCGGTGCGAAAGCCGCCCACCGCTCGCGCCCGGTAGCGCTCGTCGGGCTTGGTGCAGTCTTTTTTCAGGCGACGCTCGACGCACGCCAGGGCGGGGGCGATCTTTTCGTGGACGAGCAGCGGCAGGCCCATGAAGCGCATCGCCTTGGCGTGCGAATAGGCCGTCTTTTCGCTCAGCTGCTCGAAGGGGGCGCCTTCGATGCGGCCGTAGCGCTCGACGCGGTAGCGGATGGCCTGGTTGGCTTTCTTGCCATCCAGCTGCTTGCCGATCATGAAATTTTTGCGAATCAAGAACGGCTGCGCCTTCTGGTAGCGGCAGCCGCGGTAGTTCGCCTCGGCGTTCTGAACGGCGGGCAAGAGCAGCGCCAAGCTCGCGAGCAGCGGACAGAGCAGAGCGGCGAGCTTGGTCCGAGAAGAGCGCATCCAGAGGTCAGGGCTGGCTTAGCATCACCTCGCGGCCGAGGCGCGAGCTTTCGTAGATGGCGTCCAGAATCCGCTGGACCGCCAGGGCCTGCTCGGGGCTCACGCACAATTCTTCGTGCCCGCGAACGGCGCCGATGAAGTTGTGAAAGCGGTTGGCGTGCGGGTAGGCAAGCGGCGTCTCGGCCAGCGTCGAGGTCTGGTACGTGCCTCTTTCGGCGCCGAAGCGGTAAATTTCCCCCGGGTAGCAGCCGGCGCCAGCGTCACTCCCGTGGATGAGCACGTTCATGCGATCCGGGTCTTTTTGATGGATGGCCCAGCTCACGTCGAGCGAGAGCGTCGCGCCGTCGTCGAAGCGTAAGAGCGCGGTCGCGCCGTCGTCGACGTCGAACTCGTCGTGGCTCACCTCGGACATGCCCCAGCTGCCTTCGCCGATGCCCCGCGGACCGAAGGTGCTGTACGTGTGGCCGCTCACGCTGACGGGGTCGAACTTGCCCATCACGAACAACGCCAGGTCGAGCAAGTGGACACCAATGTCGTAGAGCGCGCCGCCCCCCGCCAACGATTTTTTGCTGAACCAGGTGCCCAGCTTGGGAATGCCGGCGCGCCGGAGCCAAAAGGCTTTGGCGTGATACACGCGGCCCAGCTCGCCCGCTTCCACCAGCGCGCGCACGCGCTGCGAATCGGGCCGAAAGCGTTGGTTCATGCCCACGCTCAAGACCTTGCCCGCCTGCTTGGCTTGCTCGACGACCACGGCCGCCTCCAGCGCGTTGGTGGCGAACGGCTTCTCGACCAGCACGTGCTTTCCGGCGCGCAAGGCGCGCAGCGCGAGCGGCGCGTGGAACGCGTTGGGCGTAGCGATGAACACCGCGTCCAGGTCTGGATCGGCCAACAAGGCTTCGTTGTCGGAGAAGGTCCGCGCGCCGCCCAGGCTGGCGGCCAGCTCGGCCAAACGCTGGGGGTTGGGGTCGGCCACGGCCGCCACCCGCGCCTCGGGGTGGCGGTGGATCTCTTGGCAGGCGGCGCGGCTGATTTGGCCGGCGCCCACCACACCGAAGCGAAGCTCGGAAGGCATGGACCCCATTGTTACGCACAACACGCGCGGGAGTGAACGGCCCTCGCGAGCTACTCGGACAGCCCCGCGACTATTTTGCTGAGGCCGTGAACGAACGCGCGACCGCTCATGCTAGATCGGCGGCGAAATGGCGCCCCGGGTTTCGGTCTTGCTGCCCGCGTACAACGCCGCCAGCACGCTCGGGGCTGCGCTCGAGAGCGTGCGGCGGCAAACCGAGCGCGACTGGGAGTGCCTGGTGGTAGACGACGGCTCGAGCGACGGCACGGCCGACGTGGCGCGCGCATTGACGGCCCGCGACGCGCGTTTTCGGCTGCTGGAGCTGCCGCACGTGGGCATCGTTGGCGCTTTGAACGCGGGGCTCGCCGAGTGTCGGGGCTCGCTCGTGGCGCGCCTCGACGCCGACGATTTGATGCAGCGCCGACGTCTGGAGCGGCAGTGCCAGGCGCTGGCGCGGCACCCCGAATGGCAAGGCGTGGGCTGCCACGTGCGGTTGTTTCCGCGGCGCGCCCTGACCGACGGACGAAAGAGCTACGAGCGCTGGTTGGCGGCCATTGGCAACGCCCAAGACGTGCGGCGCGAAGCGTTCGTGGAATGTCCGCTCGCGCACCCAACGCTGATGCTACGGCGCGAAGCGCTGGAGGCCGCTCGCTACCGCAACTGCCCATGGCCCGAAGACTACGACTTGCTGCTGCGCCTGCTGGAAGCGGGCGGCGAGCTGGGCGTAGTGCCCGAGAGGCTGCTGCACTGGCGCGACAGCGCGTCGCGATTGTCGCGCACCTCCGAGCGCTACTCGATCGCCGCTTTCGTCGCCTGCAAGGCCGAATACCTGGCGCGCGGCTTCCTTCAGCGCGCTCCGGGCTACGTGTTGTGGGGCTTCGGCGACACCGGCAAGGCCTTGGCCCGCGCGCTCGCCGAGCGCGGCAAGCGCCCCACCGCCATCATCGAGCTGCACCCGGGCCGCCTAGGTCAGTTGATCCGCGGCGTGCGCGTGCTTCCGCCAGAAGCGCTGGCCACCCTGCCCCGCTCGCCGCTGCTCGTTTCCGTAGCCGGCCTCACCCCCCGCAGCGAAATCCGCGCGGCTCTAGGGCGAATGGGCTTCGTGGAAACGAGCGACTACGTGTGCTGCGCGTAGCGAGCGTCGCGGCGCCGCTCACGCCCCTACCAGCCGCTGCCACAACGCGCCCAAACCACCGATGAACAAGCTGTGATCGTGCTCGCGCTGCTCGGGCGCGGCCGGATCGAACGGCAGCTGTTGCGGGTCGATCACGGTCAAAATCGACAGCTCGGCCTCGGTTGGCGAAGGGTGCAAGCGGAGCCGGCTCTGACCGACGCGCGCGCGCTCGTTCAGCTCTGTCACCAGCTCCGGCGGCTCGCCGAGGCCCTCGAGGCCCAGGTGCTCGGCGATCAAGCTCTGGCGCGCGCGCACGATGGAGCGACCGAGCGCGCCCTGGGCGTCCGCGGCCTCGACGGCCATGTTCAGCTCGGTGTCGAGGGAGCCGCTGCGGTTGGTCCAATTGGCGGAGCCTACCGTCATGAAGCGATCGTCGACGATCAACAGCTTGGAATGGATGTAGGTGGCGCGCGGAGCTTCCACCCCCGCTTCGGTGTGCGGCACGGTGAAGTAGATGCCCAGCCGGTGGTGCGCGCCGCTCACCGCTTCGCGAAGCTCTTTGATGACCTTGGCCTGGGCCAGGCCCACCGCGACTTCTTCTTTGGCGGTCTCGGCGTGCTCGTTCAGCACCAGCACCACGTCGAGCGGAGACGAAGAGGAGCTACGCAGCCGCTGCGCCAGCGCTTCGCCCACCACTTTCGACGAAAAGTACTGGGTTTCGACGTAGATGAGGCGCTCGGCCGCGGCGATGGCGTCCAGCGTGAGCTGCAGCACCTCGCGGCAATCTCCGGACGCTTCCGGCATGCCGAACGGGTCGACGCGGCTGAGCACGACTTGCTCGGCGTCCAGGGTCGTCGCTCCCGCGGGCGCGTAGTCGGAAAACGAGCCGCTGGGCGCGGCCACCTCGAAGGGCTCGCCGCCCGCTGCTAGCCAGCGCGCGCGGAACAGCTCCAGCAGACGGCGGCCCACTCCCTCGCTGACCAAGTACGCCTGGACGTCGTGAAAGGGACCGTGCGGAGCGCCGCGGCTCACGCGCAGCGGATTGGGCACGCGATGGTTGCGATCGTCCCAGCGGTGGTCGCACAAATCCAAGCCGCCCAAAAATGAGAGCTGACCGTCGACGACCACGAATTTTTGATGGTGCGAGCCGCCCTCGGCGTGGTGGGCGTCGAACACGAACTGCAGGCGCTCGCTCGTCAGCCACTTGAATCGCAAATCTTGCATCCACTCGCGCTCGAGCGCGAACACGGCATGAAAGTCCCACGCAAGGACGAAGATCTTCAGCTCCGGGCGCCGTTCGCAGAGCGCGTTCAGGTAAGCCAGCAGGGTGACGGGCAGCTCGGCCCCCCTCGCTTCTTCACCGCGTAGCAAGCAAGCGTCGGTGTCGAACTGCCAGCCCGCGAGCAGCAGGTAGCTCGTGGCGCGCTGACCGGCCTCGTAAATGGCGCGGTAGTAGTCGTCGCCGTCCACCAGTATGCCGGCCTGGGTCACGGGCTCTCGATGCCAATAGTTTCTTCCGGCTTGCAGAATCGTCGCCATCGCCCTCTCACCTATCACGGCGCTGGCACCAGCTCGGCCAAGAGCGGCAAATGATCGGACGCCGAGCGCGCCAGGCCGTGCGCCAACACCTCGCAACTCTCCGCGCGCAGGGAAGGGCTGACGAAAATGTGGTCGATGCACCAAAAGGGGAAGCGCGACGGCCAGGTGGCGCGGCGTCGCAAACTGCCACACTGCGCGTCGCGCAGGCCCCGAGTGAGCCGGCGGTAGACAGAAGAAAAGGGCGACGCGTTCAAATCGCCGCAAACGATCAGCGGTAGCTCCGTGCCGGCCTGCACCACCCACTCGGCGCCCAGCAGCGCCTGCACTTGAGCGCGCCGCTCGCTGGAACGCACGCTCAGGTGCGTATTCATCAAGTGAAGCTGCACGGCCGGCGACACGATTTTCACCCACTGCACGGCGCGGGCTTCGTCGCGACGGCGCGGCAGGGTGCCCTCGGCCACCAACTGGAGCGCGTAGCTACTCAGCACGGCGTTGCCGAAATGCCCGTTTTTGCCGTCGCGAGTTGGCGTAAAGTGGCAGCGCATGCCCAAGCGCTGGGCCAGCCGCTCCACCGCCGAGCCTTCCGCCCGGGGCCCGCGACCGAAATCCACTTCTTGCAAAGCCACGACATCAGCCTCACACCTTTCGATGACGCGGGCCGTGCGCTCCGGATCGTAAACCCCATCAACGCCGACGAAGCCGTGCACGTTGTACGTCATCACACGCAGGCGGCTGCTAGCCGCGGCCGCCGTGGCTGAGCCTTCCGACGCTACCGGCGTGATGACGCCACGTGAAATCACCGGCCTCATCATGCGGCTGCTCGTGGTGCTTGTCATTGCCTGCGCGGCGGCAGCTTTGCTGGCGGCTCATTTCAGACCGCAGGCCGAGGGCGCGGCGCGCGCTTTCGTCACGACGTTCGGGGTCGGGGGCATGGCGCTCGGCACCTTCTTGGCCGACGGCTTTCAGTTCCCGATTCCGCCGCAATTTTACATGTTACTGGCCATCGCGTCGGGCGTTTCCCCGGTCGTGTCGTTCGCCGCCATCGCCGGCGCTTCGCTGTTGGCCGGGGGGCTGGGCTATCGCTTGTGTGCTCTGGCGTCACACTGGCCGTGGCTAGCCCGCAAGACCTCCAAGCAGCGCCAGCTCTTGCTGCGCGCTTTCGAACGCTACGGTCACCGCGCTGCGCTGCTGGCAATGCTGCTGCCGATTCCGTATTCGCTGCTCTGCTACTTGGCCGGGCTCGGCCGCTTACCGCGCACGTTCTTGCTCTTGCTCTCGCTCTATCGCGTGCCCAAATTGCTGGGCTTCTACCTGCTCGTCTACCTGGGGTGGAACGCCGGCTAACGCGGCGCCCGCAGCGCCCTCGAGCCGCCTTGCATCCGCGCCGGGATCGAGGACCCTTGAAGATCATGAAGGTCGGCGTACCCAAAGAGACGAAGACTCGCGAATACCGCGTGGCCATGACCCCCGCCGGCGTTCGCGAGCTAGCCCGCCACGGGCATGAGGTCTTGGTGGAGACGGGCGCGGGAGACGGCAGCGGCATCCGCGACCAAGCTTACGTCGACGCAGGCGCGCGCATCGTGCCGTTGGCCGAGGACGCTTGGGCCGCGGAGCAGGTCGTCAAGGTGAAGGAGCCGCAAGCCGCGGAATTCGGCTTCTTGCGTGAAGGCTTGATCCTCTACACGTACCTGCACCTCGCTGCAGAGCCTGCGCTGACCCGTGAGCTCTTGAAGAAGCGCGTCACGAGCGTAGCTTACGAGACCATTCAGACCCCCGACGGCCGCTTGCCACTGCTACGCCCCATGAGCGAAGTGGCGGGGCGCATGGCGACGCAAGTGGGCGCAGGCTGCCTGGTCAAAGAGCGCGGCGGCAAGGGCGTGCTGCTGGGCGGCGTCCCGGGCACACGCCGCGGGCGCGTCGTGATTTTGGGCGGAGGCGTCGTCGGCCGCAACGCCGCCACGATCGCCGTCGGTATGGGCGCCCAAGTCACGCTCTTCGACGTGCGCGCCAAGACCATGGAATACATGGAAGACGTCTTCGGCAGCTCGATTGAGACGCTGTACTCCAACGCTCACAACATTGCCGAGGCCGTAAGGCGCGCCGACTTGGTAGTGGGCGCGGTGTTGATACCGGGCGCGGTCGCGCCCATCCTCGTCACCGAAGAGCTGGTGCGCACCATGGAGCCCGGCAGCGTCATCGTGGACGTCGCGGTGGACCAAGGCGGCTGCATCGAAACGTGCCGCCCCACGACTCACGACAACCCCACGTACGAGTTGCACGGAGTCGTACACTACTGCGTGCCGAACATGCCCGGCGCGGTCGCGCAGACCAGCACGTGGGCCCTCACCAACGTCACCGCCGACTACGCGCTAAAAATCGCGAGCCTAGGCTTGGAGGCGGCCGCGCGCCAAGACTCGGCCTTGGCCCTGGGCGTCAATACGTACGAAGGCAGCGTGACCTGCGCGCCCGTCGCCGAGGCCCACGGCCTGCCCTACCGCCCGTTTCTACCCAGCTCCTGGGCTCGATCAGTTGACGACCTCGAGCCCCGAGTGAAAGGCTGAGAGGATGACGTCGAGCTCAACGGCCGCGGACGCGCGCCACAGTGTCCCCAGCGAAGCGTTCGAGACTTTGGCCATTCACGCCGGACAACGCCCGGATCCCGTCCACGGCGCCGTCATGCAGCCGATCGTGCTCTCTAGCACCTTCGCGCAACCGGAGCCGGGCAAGCCCCTGCGCTACGACTACTCGCGCAGCGGAAACCCGACCCGCGAAGCGCTCGAAGAGTGCCTGGCCGCGCTGGAAGGAGGCAAGTTCGGCTTGGCGTTCGCGAGCGGCTGCGCCGCGGCGACGACCTTGCTGCACAGCCTGAAGCCGGGTGATCACGTGGTGTGCGGCGACGACGTGTACGGCGGCACCTACCGGCTGTTCGCGCGCGTGCTGGAGCCGTTCGGCGTTCACACCAGCTTCGTGGATTTGCGCAATGAAAGCGCGTTGCGCGCGGCCGTCCGCCCCGAAACCCGGCTAATTTGGCTAGAAACTCCGACCAACCCCATGTTGCGGCTGGCCGACATTCGGCTCGTCAGCGGCGTGGCGAAGCAGCACGGCCTCCGGCTGGTCGTCGACAATACGTTCGCTTCGCCGATCCTGCAGTCGCCCTTGCGGCTGGGCGCCGACGTGGTGCTGCATTCGACGACCAAGTACATCAACGGTCACTCGGACGTGGTGGGCGGCGCGCTGATCACGTCGGAGCCCGCGCTGGCCGAGCGGCTGCGCTTTCTGCAGAACGCGATGGGCGCCGTGCCCAGCCCCATGGATTGCTACCTCGTCCTGCGCGGCATCAAGACGCTGCCGCTCCGCATGCAGCGCCACGTAGAGAGCGCGACCTTGCTCGCCCAGCGCTTGGAACAGCACCCCGCCGTGACCCGCGTTCACTATCCCGGCCTGGCCAGCCACCCGCAACACCAGCTCGCGCTGCAACAAATGCGCGGCGGCGGGGGCATCGTGACGCTCGAGGTCGCGGGGGGCACGCCTGCTGCCAGCGCGTTTCTGCGAGCCTTACGCTATTTCGCGCTGGCCGAGAGCCTGGGCGGCGTCGAGTCTTTGGCCGAGCACCCCGCCATCATGACGCACGCGTCCATTCCCGAAGCCGTGCGCCGCGCCTCCGGCATCAGCGACGGCCTCGTCCGCCTATCGGTGGGCATCGAGCACGTCGAAGATCTCTGGAGCGATCTCGAGCAGGCGTTGGCTCGAGCCCAGGAGGCGTCGTCATGAGCCAGACCAGCCGAGACTCGCTCGAGCTCATCGGCAATACACCGCTGCTCGAGCTCACACGCTTCGACACGGGGCCGTGCGAGCTGTTCGTCAAGCTCGAGAATCAGAACCCTGGCGGCTCGATCAAAGACCGCATCGCCCTCTCGATGCTCGAGGCCGCCGAGCGGAGCGGCGAGCTTCGGCCGGGCGCTACCGTCGTGGAGGCGACCGCCGGCAACACCGGCCTGGGGCTGGCCTTCGTGGCCGCGCGCAAGGGCTACAAGCTGCTGCTGGTGATGCCCGACAAGATGAGCCGCGAAAAGATTTCGCACCTGCGCGCGCTGGGAGCCGACGTGCGCATGACTCGCTCGGACGTGGGCAAAGGGCATCCCGCCTACTACCAAGACTTGGCGGCGAGCTTGGCCCAGGAGCTGGGTGGCTACTACATCAATCAATTCGAAAATCCGGCCAATCCGCGGGCGCACGAGCTCACGACCGCGCCCGAAATTTGGCAACAGATGGGCGGCCAGCTCGACGCGGTGGTGTGCGGCGTGGGCTCGGGCGGCACCGTCACCGGGCTCAGCCGCTTCTTCGCGCGCGAGGCGCCGCACGTCGACATCGTGCTCGGCGATCCCACCGGCTCCGTGCTGGCCGGCTACGTTGCGACGGGAGAGATTGGCCAAGCCGGCAGCTGGCTGGTGGAAGGAGTCGGCGAAGATTTCGTGCCGAAGATTTGCGATCTCAGCCGCGTGAAGCACGCGTACACCATCTCGGACGAAGAGAGCTTCGTCACGGCGCGCAGCCTGCTACAGCGCGAGGGCATCCTGGCCGGCTCTTCGTCGGGCCTGCTGGTGGCCGCCGCGCTCCGCTACTGTCGCGAGCAAACGCAGCCCAAGCGCGTCGTGACCTTCATCTGCGACAGCGGCAACAAGTACCTGTCCAAAATGTTCAACGACCTCTGGATGCGCGAGCAAGGGTTCTTGCGCGACGTGGGCTACGGCGACCTGCGCGATTTGGTCTCGCGTCGCGCAAACGATGGCGGGCTCGTGTCGGTGACTCCAGACGAGACGCTGCTCATCGCCTACCAACGAATGAAGTTGGCCGACGTGTCGCAAGTACCCGTGCTCGACAGCGGCAAGATCGTCGGCATGCTCGACGAATCCGACCTGCTGCTGGCCGTGCACGACGATCCGAAGCAGTTCTTGGAGCCCGTGAAGCGCATGATGACGCGCAATTTGGTCACGGTTCAGCGGACGGACTCCGTCGATTCGCTCTCGCCGCTGTTCGACCGCGGCCTGGTGGTGATCTTGATGGTCGAAGGCGAGTTTTACGGCCTCATCACCCGCATGGACGTGCTGAACCACTTACGCCGCCGGCTCGGCTGAACGGGCGCCACACCCGGGCGAAGCCACGCACGCTCGACCGCTGTCGGCGCAGCCGCTCCCTCGAACCGGCTTGCCCAGCCACGCGACGATGGCGTACTAGTCCAGGCGAGCCATGAGCGAGCGGGACGATTTGTCAGCTGTACGTCAGGCCTACGACCGCTGGGCGCCGGTCTACGATCACGACCAGAACCCCATGCTCGCGCTCGAGGAGCCTCGCCTACGGAAGGCGGTCGGCGAGGTACGGGGCCAGGCCGTCTTGGACCTGGGCTGTGGCACGGGCCGGCACGCGCGGTGGTTGGCGGCTGCGGGCGCGTCCGTAACGGCAGTCGACTTCTCCCAGGGTATGCTGGAAGAAGCGCGCAAAAATTCCGGCGCCGCCGCGATCCGCTTCATCGAGCACGATCTGCGCACACCGCTGCCGTTCTCGGCTCGGGCCTTCGATCTGGTGGTGAGCGGCTTGGTGCTGGAGCACCTGGAGGATCTACTCGCCTTCTTTCGCGAAGCGCGTCGGGTGCTCCGCCCCGGCGGGCGCGCGGTGATCTCCGAGATGCATCCGGCCATGTTCCTCCGAGGCAGCCAGGCGCGCTTCACCGACCCCACGTCTGGACAGCTAGTGAAACCGGGCAGCGTTCCCCATCAGCTCGGTCAGCTGACGATGGCCGCACTGTCCGCAGGCTTCACGATTACGGCGATTCACGAGCATTCTCCGGACCAAGAGCTCGCGCAGCGCATCCCGAGGGCAGAGAAATACATCGGCTGGCCCATGCTCGTGATCTTCGAGCTCGAGGCGCCCGGTTAGGAGCCCGACGCTTCGTCCCGTGTCTCCGTTGCGCCTCGCTTCAGGGCGCGCTAGCCGCCGCGTTGCGGTTGCGCAGCGCCAAGAGCGACATAGCGCAGAAAAATACCGCGCTCGAGACAGCCAGCGACGTATGAATCGTGGTCAAGCTGCCCATGAGGCCGACCGTGATACCGCTGAAGGTGCGGAGGCCCGAGGCAGCCATGCCGAACAGGCCCAGCACGCGGCCCCGCGCGGCTTCCGGCGCGTCCAACTGCACCAAGGTTTGGGCCATGCTGCTGAACGACAGCTCGCAGAAGCCGGCCAAAAACAAGAGCGGAAGCGCGACCCAGTAGGTGCGGGTGAGCGCGAAGCAGAACAGCGCCCCGGCCCAGCAGAGTGAAAGCTTCAGCGCGTTGCCGCGATGCGTCGCCAACCAGGTGCCCCCACTCTCGAGCAAGATGCCCCCGAGCAGAGCGCCCGCTGCGTCTGCCCCGAGCAGCGAGGTGTACGCTACCCCCGGATCTCCGTGGCCAACGTCCTGAGCGAAGCCAGGCATTTGAGCTTGGTAGCTGTTGCCGACGAAGAACGACGCACCTCCGGCCAGCACCATCATCGCGAGCGTGACGGGCAAGCGGCGCACCTCACGCGCCGTTGCCACGATGTCGGCAAGGCCGCGCACGGCCCGCTTGGGCACCGCCGCCAGGCCGCGCAGGTGTCGGCCGAACGGGGCGCGTATCAGCCAGAGCAAGAGCGGCAAGTAGAAGAGGGCATTCAAGAATATGCCCAGTTTTGGCCCCAAAGTGAGCATGATCACGCTGCCGAGCCCCGGGCCAACCAACATGCCCAGGTAGCGAACGGTCGCATTCAAGCGGACCGCGCTCTGCAGCTGGGCGGGGCCCACGATGTCGTAGAGCAATACGGAGCTCGAGGTGCTCCAAAACACCCCCGCTACGCCGTGTAGGGTGAGCAGCAGCATCGCGTGCCAGATCTGAAGCGTGTCGGTAGCGAACAAGTAGCCCCAGGCGAGCGAGACGCACATGAAGATGGCGCCACCAATCTGGATCAACCGCCGAGAATCGACGCGGTCGTTCAAGCCACCCACCGCGACCGAGAAGAGCAGAAAAGGTAGCCAATGGGCCACCACCGCGAAGCCGCCTAGCGCCGCCGAATGGAACTTCTGAAATGCGACCCAGTAGCTGATGACGTGCTCGACGTTGTCCGCCATCATCGTCATGAAGAAGGTGAACAAGAACATGGGGTAGCCGCGCACCGCGAGCGCACCGAAAGCTCGCCGTTCGGTCCTCGGAGCGCTGGTCGCGTCAGACATTCTCGCGACGTTGTGTAGCAGATCTTCCGCCAGCTCGGCCCGCGCGACCAGAACGCGTTACAGTGCAGCCGTGACCTACTCCGTGAATCTCTCTGCCTACCTGGCGCGGATCGGCTACGCGGGCCCGCGCTCCGCGACCCTCGAGACCTTGAACGCGCTGCTCGGACGGCACGTTCAGAGCATCCCCTTCGAGAACCTCGACATCTTGCGCAGCCGTGCCATTTCCATCGACCCTATCGCGATCGAAGACAAGCTGATCCACGGCCAACGCGGCGGGTATTGTTTCGAGCACAACACGCTGCTCTTGCACGTGCTCGAGGCGCTCGGCTTTCAGGTCACCGTGTTGAGCGCGCGGGCGCGCTACCAGCTGCCTCCGGGGGTTCGCCGGCCGCGCACCCACGTACTACTCCGCGTCGACTTGGCAGGAGCTTCCTACTTGGTGGACGGCGGCTTCGGCGCTCTCTCGCCCACCGCCGCCGTCCGCCTGGCGCTGAACGTCGAACAAGAGACGCCGCACGAACCTCGGCGCGTGGTGGCCGAGGGAAGCTGGCAGGGGCTGTCTCTACGGGCGCCCGACGCGGTGCTGGTGCAGCAAGCCTACTTTGCCGACGCCTGGCACGACCTCTTCGAGTTCACGCTAGAGCCCATGCCCGTTCAGGACCGCGAGATGGGCAACTGGTTCACCAGCACCTCGCCAGCGTCGCATTTTCGGAGCACGTTGATGGTCGCGCGCGCCACCCCGACGGGCCGCGTCACCCTGCGCGATCGCGAGCTGACCGAGCGCGACCGAAGCGGCGCGGTCACGAGCCGTGTCCTCGACACGCGGAGCCAGCTATTGGACGCCCTGGCTGAGCATTTCCAGCTTCGGTTCCCTCCCGACACTCGCTTCGCGTGTCCGGCCTGGGCCGACGTCGAGTGAGGCACGAACGCCCGATGTAGCTTGGGCTCCGCCGGCCCTACGCACGAGCGTAGCGAATGACGTCCAAACAGCGAATCTCGCGCGCGGTTCGATTTTCGTAGGTGTGGGGCACATCGGCTCGAAAAAACACCGAATCTCCGATATTCAGCTCATACTGCGACCCCTCGACGCTCAATCGCAACGAGCCGGTGAGCACGACCAACGTCTCGGTCGTGCCTTTGCTGTGCGGATCGCTCCGGTGCACGGCTCGCGGTTGAAAGCGCAGGTCGTACACCTCGACGTCAGCGCTCGCGCCGCCCGGTGAAAGCAGGCGGCTTTCCATTCGCCCATCTCCGCTCTTCAGCGGCGGCGCGTCGCCCGAGCGCAACACTCGCACGTCTTGCTGCTCGCTCGTGCCGAGGAGGTCGTGGAAAGGAACGTCCAGACCGACCGCGACCTTCCACAGCACGGCCAAGGTAGGATTGGTTCGAGCGCCTTCGATCTGCGAGAGCGCGGCGCGGCTCACGCCGCTGCGCGACGCCAGATCGTCCAGCGAGAGGTGCCGATCGCGACGAAGAGCTTTCAGCACGTCGGCGACGCGCTGTGCCATTTCAGCCGCGCCGATGTCATCCCCCGACGTCTCTTTTACCGTCGGTCGGGAGTTGCTCTTCACTGCCGCTGTCGTCGCCTTCGCCTTCGCCTTCGCCTTCGCCATTGGCGGCGCAATATAGCTGACTCTGTCTGGTCCTCGGGACACCTTTCGACGCGACCAGCCGCCGCTACCCGGGTCCAAAAGCTCGAGAATTCGCGCATTCGGGCTAGCCAAAGCTCGTGGCCACGGCGCCCAGAGCCTCGGCTTTTTGCACGGGCGCTCTTTGGTCGAGCTCGCTCAGCAGGGCGCGAAAGCGCGACAACCCCAGGCGCCGCGTCAGCAGGCAGCGGCGGCCGAGCGCGCGCGCATGCTTGCGGGCTCCCAGCACCGCCGCGTGGCTGTTCACGTCGGTGACGCAAATCACCAAATCGGCGCGCTCTACCAGTGCTTCCAGCGAGTTGGAGCCGCGGCCGGCCGTGTCGCCGCCGTGAAACTCGAAGGAGTGACCTCGACGGCTGGCGGCAGCCGCGTAACGCTGCTCTCCCCGCTCCACGCCTCCGATGAGTCCGATGTGCATGAGTATGCCTACTGCTAATGGTTGCGGTTCCTGCGCGATGGGCCTTACGCCGACCGCGCCTCGGTAGAGCCCCGCGCTGCTGACAGGGGCAGGAAGCGCACGCGGATGTGCGGCTTCGTCGCTGAAAGCCGTTGCGTGAGCTGCTCGGCCAGCTCGAGCACCAGGTGGCGGGCTCGGCCCTCGTCGGGCACGCAAGCGGTGAGCACTACTTCGGTGCAGCTGGCGGCGGACAATGCCTCGACCCAACTGGCGCCGGACCGCTCGAGAGAGCGCCACGCCTCACCGGGGGCGGACGAGGACGACGACGCCAACTCCAGGTTGATGGGGGCCAAACAACGCCCCGCATCCGTGTCGGTCGATGAAGACCAAGCGACCACGACCCGCGCCGCTTCGCGGCGTGGCCTGGGCCCACGTGGGGAGGAGGGCGGCACGCGCCACGCAGCGCGCGCTGACTTCGATGCTCGTTGAGCCATGGTTACGACTCCTATCCAGTAGCGTGTAATGTTTGTCTACCATAATGGAGGTTCCTCCAACGTCAAGCCCGCCGGGACGCCGGCTCGAAAGGGGACGCGCCCCTCGCCCCGCGTCGAGCAAGAGCTCGAGCGCCTCGCGTTTGACCTTCATGAACGCCTGACTGGTGAGCAGGTCCATGGTGCGAGGTCTGGGCAGAGCGACGGGGACCTCGGCTTTGACGGTTCCGGGGCGACGGCTGAGCACCACGACGCGGTCACTCAAAAATACGGCCTCGTCGACATCGTGGGTCACGAACACGATCGTCATGTGGAGCTCGTGCCACAGCTGCAGCAGCATCTGCTGCATTTGCAGGCGCGTTTGCGCGTCCAGGGAGCAGAAGGGCTCGTCCATCAAGATGATGCGCGGGCGATTGACCAGCACGCGCGCCAGGTTGACCCGCTGTTGCATGCCACCCGACAGTTGATGCGGATAGTGCTGCAAAAAGAACGCGAGGCCGCCGCCCACATCGGTTTCGCGGCCCGCCGCTTCGTCGCCCCAGCGGCGTCGAGGGTCGTCGATCGTCAGTAGCGGCATGGGATGGGGCCGACGCCGCGTTATACGTCCAATTTAATGGACAGGCTACTGCGTTCTTGCCAGACGCCCGCGCCGGAGAATTTTAGGCATTTTCTGCAAATTTTGATGTGCAGCGAGTATCACCGGCGTACGCGCGAGCCGGATCTGCCGCCATCATAACGGACAAGAGCCGAGCGCGCTCCAGCGCGCCCGCCTCCCCGCCGTCGGCGAGCCGGCATGCTCATCGTTTTGATGCCAAGCGGAGGGGTTCCGCGTATGATTTCCGTCAGCTCGCAACTTGCGACGGCTGGCCGCGGGTGCCACAAGACGCGCGCCGCTTCCCCGGCTCAAAAGAGGAGACTCGTAGTATGCCTGTCCGATCGAGCTTGCTATTCTTGCTGCTCGCCGCTGCCACAGCAGCTGGCTGTTCGAAGCCCGCGCCTACGCCGGAACCCAAACCCACCGTCACCGCAGCGCCAACGCCCGCGGCCGTCGTGCCGGCATCACCGGCCAGCGAAGCGAAGGAGGTCTTCGCCAAGAAATGCGTCGTTTGCCATGGAGACCACGGCCTGGGTGATGGCCCCGGCGGCGCCGCCCTCGATCCGAAGCCGCGCAAGTTCAGTGACGCGGCGTGGCAGACGGCCACGACGGACGAACGAATCGCCAAAGTCATCGTGCAGGGCGGGCCGGCTGTGGGCTTGAGCCCCGGAATGGCCGCCAATCCGGACCTGGCCAACAAGCCCGAAGTGGTTCAAGAGCTCGTCAAAATCGTGCGTCATTGGCGGCCATAGCCGGCCGGGCGGGCTCAGCCGGGGTGAGCCCGCTCGTTTCTTTCAGCAGTGTCATATCCCGCAGCGTGAAGCCGTCGGGATCCGTCGTGACGGCCGAGGCGCGCTCCCAGCGTGAAAGGACGCGAATGGCAGTCTCGAATGACGTCGACACGAGGTCCGCCAGCTCTTGACGTGACAGCGGTACGGGGATTCGTGACGTTCCGTCGTCGAAGTCGTCGCCGAACTGCTCGTACAGCTTGAGTAGCAGGGTCGCCAGGCGCGCCTCGACCGAGCCCGCGCTGAGCACATCGATCTTGTCGTGCAGGAGGGCCAATCGCGTCTCGAGCGTGCACAAGAGGTTGAGGCTCAGCGCGGCATCTTGGCGAAGCGCGCTCAAGGCGTCGGCGCGCGGAATGCTTGCGATCGTCACCGTGCCGGTGGCGGCGATGGTCGAGGTCGGAAAGCGAATGCCTTTGATCAGCGCCAGCTCGCCGATCGGGCTAGCAGGCCCGAACAACCCGCAGATGGCCGTGCGACCGTGGGGCGCCGGCCGCACCAGCTTGACCAGACCGCTGCGCACGACCATGAGCGCCCGCGGCTCGTCACCCGCGCGCCACAAGAACTCACCCCGCTCGTAGGTGTGCGCGGTAGCCACGCTGGAGAGGTGCCGTACGAGCGCAGGCTCCACGTTGGCGCACAGGGGAGACCGCTCGACAAAGGCACGAATGTCCATGCCTTCCAACCTAGCAAAACCTGCTACTCGCGCCTTCGCCCGAGGTACCACCCGGTCCGCGTAGGAGCGCACAGCATGACGGATGTCATGCGCTGGCCGCCCTATGTCGCTGAACGGGGGCGGCCGGTCGCGAAAGCTCAACGTGCGGCTCCTCGCCCGGCCTCTACCCGGCCTCAGGCGGCCCTGCGCCGGCCGCCGGCGCCTATGCGAGGCCGGCCAAACCCGCAGCCGAAGGGCGCGCGCTTGGCGGTGGCACGCCGGCTGCAGAACGGCACGCATGACGAGCCATGTTCAGAACGGCAAGCGCGATGTAAACAAGAACAAGCAGCGATTCCCCGAGAGCCTGCGCGGGGCCAGAGAAACGGGCAGCCGCGCCGCTCTCGAGGCCAAAAAGCAAGTGCCCAAGCTCGTCATCGCAGCGGCCGCGGGAACGGCCATCTTGGGGGTCGCGGTGGCCGTGGCGGCGTCGCGCCGCAGCGCCCGCCCTCGTTGGCTGGCGCCCCGAGAATCTTCGTTTTTGACGAGCCCCATCGCGCGGGCAGCGGGTTTGTGGTTGCTGCGAGCGGTTGCGCAGCGGGTGGTGGCGGCCGCAGCCGTCAAGTTGGTCGATTCGCACGCGCCGGCTTCGGCCTCATCGTCGGCAGCGCGACCGTCCACCGCCGCCAGCTGAGATGACGCACCCCCGCGCCGCGGCATTTTGGCCACCTGCGACAGCTAGGCTCCTTCGACGCCGCAGCCACCGGCCACGGCCGGCAACGAGCCAACTCGAGCGCCGCGGCGCAACGGCAGCGCGCTCCGTCGCGTGATTCGCTAGCTCGCCTGTAGGCGCAAATCGTTGGAATGCGAGTTGCAGTCTGGCGTCCCGACGCTCCTTCGAGGAGCTGAAGGAGTCGGGATGATGAATATCAAACATAGATTAATCGCATCGGGTGCGCTCCTCTGCAGCAGCATGCTTCTGCCCTCTCTGGCGCAGGCAAGGTTGGACGCTTGTGGTGGCGTGTACTTGTCGAGCGACGCCCAGTGCGAGTTCGTGCGTGATAAGGACTGTGAAACACATTGTGAGACGACGTCCGTCGAGACGGCTTGCGTAGCGTCGCTGCAGGCGAGCTGCGAGAGCGAGTGCACGGCCAGCGCCGAGACGTCGTGCACCGAAACTTGCACACCTAGCTGCACCGAGGAGTGTACGACCGTCGAAAAGCAGAGCTCACGCGGGCTGTGCCGCGCAGATTGCGCCAGCGACTGCAGCGCGCAGTGTGAAGGGAAGGACAACAAGGGGCGTTGTGAGGCCTGCTGTCAGCAGCACTGCAACGTGCGCTGCGACGATCACTGTCGTGATGACGACACCGAGGATGTTTGCGAAACCAAGTGCACCCCGGTGTGCGAAGACAGCTGTGTGGCCAAGGCCAACAGCGCTTGCCAAATCAATTGTCAGACCGATAACTTCGAGAGTTGCCAGACCACCACGACTCGCACCTGCCAGACCGACTGTCACGACAAGGGCGGCGCGATCTTCTGTGACGGGCAGTTCTTGGAGGTGAGCAACCTCAAAGATTGCGCGGCCGAGCTGGCCGCGCAGCTGTCGATTGACGTCGATATCGACCTAGACGTGGACATCACCACGAACACCGACATCAACGACAACGGCAAAAAAGACTCCGTCAATTGCAGCGTGGGCCCCGCAGGCGGAGACGCCACGGGCAACGCCGTGCTCGGCGTGATGCTGGCTGGTGTGGCCGCCGCCGTGGCGCGCCGCCGCCGCGCTCGCTAGGCGCCGTGCTCCCGAGCCGCGCTGGTGCGAGCCCGCGCCAGCGCGGCACGAACGTTGCTGTAGCGTGGGGATGGACCTTCGAATCTCCTTGCAACGCCCCATTCCTACACTGTTGTGCGGCGTCTTGGCGGCGGCCAGCGTTACCATGGCCGCCCCGGCCCACGCCGACGAATCGCGCGAGCGCGACGAAGCGCCCCCGCGGCGTGAGTCGCGTGAGCGCTATGGCAAGACGCACATCGCGGTGGACTTCGACTTCAACAGCGCGTTCGATGCGCTCGACACCAAGATGGGCGGCGGCGGGGCCCTGCGCATCGGGCAGAAGTTCGATCTGCTTTTGCTGTCGCTCACGCCGGAGGTGGGCGGCAACTACCACGCGTTCGGCGGCGACGACCAAACGCGGATCTACAGCGGCTTCGTCGGTGGCCGCGTCGGGTTTGGCAAGATCGTGGAACCCTCCGTTTTTGCCCACTGGGGGCTCGCACACGCGGAGGGCGCGCAGTCGCGCACCGGCTCGGTGCTGGACGCGGGCCTAGCCCTAGACGTTACCCTCCTGCCGCTCATCGATTTCGGCGTGCACGGCGGCTACAACGTGATGACAGCGAGCGGCGACAACCCCGCGCTTAAGTTCGTGACGTTCGGCGCCCAAGCCGCGCTCGTGCTCTAACGTCTTGCTGACCGGCGGGCCGCCGCTCAGCGGCCCGTCTGCGACTCCGACGTGACTTCGTTCGGTGGGGTGGTCGCGGGCACGACGGGCTTCGGACGACGCAAGCGCTCTTGCTTCGGCGTGTACCAGGCGCCGGATGCCATCATGAGTCGGCCGTCACGACGGTACCAAGTCTGCCACGGGGCAAAGCGCCCCCCTGGAGGCGGCACGACCCATCCACCTCGCCGCCAGGCATACGCGTCACCGTGGAAAACCCATTCGCCATCGAGCCAAACCACGCCGTCGCGCTCGGGCCGCGGCGGGACAGTCTCTGCTAGCGCGGCGGGCGGCGGATAAGGCACCTCGATGTACGCGGCGAGCGGCTGCTCGGCGCGTTCTGGCGCCGGCAAGCTACTGCCACATCCCCACAGCATCACTGCGAGCAGACTGAGTGGCCGGAGCGCCATGGCTGGCCCACTGCTTGCACTTCACGTGCCGTGTTTTTTAACCGCCATGGCTTGCTGAAAGCGGCGGGCCTGAGCGCGCTGATTGGGTCGTTGGCAGGCTGCGCGAAGACGCAACAGCGAGGTTTCAACCTCGAGAGCTTGAAGGTGACCGGCAACTCGCATTTGGACGACGATGAGATCGAGGAGCGCATCGCCTCGCGCGAGACCCCCAAGTTCCTCGGCTTGTTTCCGGGTGTGATCTACGACGACGAGCTGTTCAATCGCTTCGTTCTGGAGCGCGACCTGCAGCGCATCGAACGGTTGTACAGAAGCCGCGGCTATTACCAGGCCCACGCCCGCGCCGGGCGGGTATATCGCTCCGGGGCGAAGGTGCGCGTGGAGATCGTGGTCGAAGAAGGGCGCCCCACCCTGCTCGAGCGGGTGGACGTGCACGGCGTCGAGGAGCTACCACCTACGCTGCGCACGGAGGCCCTCGCTGCGGTCACGAGCGTGCTGCCTCTGAAGGCACCGCTCGAGGAAGAAAAGCTCGACGAAGCGTCCAAATCGCTGGCCCGTTTGATGGGCGACAACGGCTACGCCCAAGCGCAGGTGCGCAAGCACGCGCAGGTGAATCTGCCGCAAAATTCGGCGTCGGTCGGGTTCTGGATCGAGCCCGGGCAACCTGCGGAGATCGGCGAGGTCAAGCTGCAGGGTCTGGCCGACTTGCCCGAAGACCGCGTCCGCGGCGCCCTCGGCCTCGACCCCGGCATGCCCTACGCGCAGTCTGAGCTCGACGAGGCCAAGCGCCAACTGCTGGACTTGGGCGTATTCAGCTCGGTGGACATCGAGCCTCAAGTCGACGGTGCCGTGCCGGGCCCGAGCGGTAAGCTGCGCGTCCCCATCCTGGTAAAGCTCGAGAAGGCCAAGCTGCGCAGCGTGCACGTGGGCGGAGGCGTGCTGGTCGACGCGCTCAAGAGCGACGTCCACCTGACCTTCGGTTGGGAAGATCAGAGCTTTCTCGGCGCCATGCGCAAGCTCCAGATCGAGGTTCAGCCAGGCGCGGTGCTCTACCCGACGCGTTTTCCTTCGTTCCAAGCCCCTGACCGCTTGCTACCGGAGGGTAGGTTTCGCAGCGAGTTCCGGCAGCCGGGCTTCCTCACCGGGCGAACGAGCTTGGTGCTCAAAGGGCAGGTAGCCGCGTATCCGGTGCTGCTGTCGACGAGCTACGAGCCGGCCGCGCCCATCGTCGGCTACTTCGACTACCGCGCTTCGGCTGGGCTCGAGCGCTCGTACCACCGGCTGTACGCGTCGCTATCGCACAACGTGCAGCTCAACGTTCCGTTCTTCTACAAGGGCGACCCCGACGACGATCTGCACCACGTCATCGTCTCTTACCCTGCCCTGTACACGACCCTGGACTTTCGCAACGACCCCATCCATCCGCACAAGGGCGTTTTCCTGGCCAACGAGCTCGAGCTGGCGGGCCTCGGCGGCGACGCGCGCGACCTGAAGGTGCAGCCGGAAGCGCGCGCCTACGTGCCGCTCAGCAAGCGTGTAACTCTGGCCGGCCGAGTCAGCGTGGGCCTTCTGTTCGCGCAAAATTACGGGCAAACCGTGGAAGAAAACGCGCTCACGGGCGCGCCGGCGGGCTCGCGAGCCGACTGGGTCAAAGACGTGCAGCTGATGTTCATGCGCGGGTTCTTCTCGGGCGGCTCCGGCTCGAACCGCGGCTACGCCCCGCGCGAGATTGGGCCCCACGGCGTGGTGCCGTTCTACAACTACGGCCAAACGCAGACGAGCCAAGGCGTCGACTGTGCCTCGACCAGCGCCAAGTACGACCCCGCGGTCTGCGACCTGCCGCTCGGCGGCTTCACGCTGTGGGAGGCCGGACTCGAGCTGCGCTATCCGCTGTCGGGCGCCTTGAGCGGCACGGTGTTCACCGACACCAGTGATGTCTCGCCCCGCCCGGTCTCGTTCCGGCTCAACCGGCCCCACCTCAGCGTGGGCGTCGGCCTACGCTACGATACGCCGGTCGGACCCATTCGCTTCGACCTCGGCTATCGCGTGCCGGGCTTGCAGGCCCCCGCGGGGGCGGCCGACGAGGCCGTGCCCAAGCCCTTCCCGGTGTTCGACTTGCCATTGGCCGTCTCGTTCGGCATCGGAGAATCGTACTGATGGCGCCCGCGATCCGTCGCAAACGCTGGTGGCGTTGGCCGTTGTACTTGGTGCTGAGCCTGGCGGTGCTGCTGGCGCTGCTATTCGTGGCCCTCCGGACCTCGTTCGCGCGCGAGCAGGTGCGCGCCCAGGTGAACTCGGCGCTGGCCCAGCTCTTTCGAGGCCGAGTCGAGCTTCAGCGCATCGGGTCCCTCACGCTCTGGGGCGTCGGCGGCGTCGACGCGCGTATCTTCGACGAGTCGGGCAAGCAGGTGATTGCGGTTCACGGTTTGAGCGCCACGGCATCATTGGCGGGCCTGGGCTGGCAGCTAGTGACTCACGCAGACGCGCCCGAGCTGTACATCGCCTCGGTCCACGTCGACTATGCCGACGTCACCTTGCGCGAGGACGAAGAGCTGGGCGTCACCCTCGCGTCGACCTTCCTGCCGCGCTCCGAGTCAGAGAGCGCGCCGCCCCAAGAGCCCGACGCAGGGCCCCGCCTGCACATCGGCCAGGTGACGTTCGACAATGTTTGGGCCCACGGCCACGCGTCAGGCTCTCCGGCGCTGGACGCAAACCTGCGGCAGTTGGTGGGGAGCCTGTGGCAGTCGCCGGTGGACGGCTTCCGGCTGGAGCTGGAGCGCGTCGCGCTCTCGACCCGCAATCTGCCGTTGGCCGTGGACCCGCGCGGCCACGTGACCGGCATCGTGGAAGCGCCCGCTAACGACGCCGGTCCCCTGCGGCTCGAGCTGACCCTCGACGGTCAGGCCGCGACGTCGCCCGTCGCGCTCGAAATCAGCTGGGTCGGTGACGACCTGCACTCGACGGTGCGCGCCTGGCGGGTGCCCGCCGCCTTCATCAATCAACACGCTCCCGGTCTCGCGCTCGACGGCGAGGTCGCCGTGATCGCCGAGGTCGATGGGCCCCTGCCCCAACTGGATTTCAACCTGGAGCTCGCCAGCACGGCCGCCCAAGTCAAGGCCACCGGCTACGCCGTGGTGAGCGGTGGGCTCGAGCTTGCCGCGAGCATCGCCGCGACGGGCGTGAACCTGGCCCGCGTCGCGGCCGATGCCCCGGAAAGCGATCTGGAGCTGCGCGCCAACGCGTTCTTGATAGAGCAAGACGACGGACAATTCGTGGGCAGTCACCGGCTGGACGTCGCGGCCGGCGCGCTCGCGGGCCAGCGAACGCCGGCGCTATGGCTGACCGGCAGAGACGAGCTAGGGAGCGACGACGGCTTGGCGTCGGTGGGCAAGCTCGGGGCCAACGAAGACAGCGCGTCGCTAGTGGGTTCCTATCGGGTCGCGCTACCTCGAAACCGCGAGGGCTCGATCACGACTACCCTGACCGCCGCCTTCGATCAGCCCGCGCGCTTGAAGGCGCTCGGCGTTCGCGCCTGCGGCACGGCGACGCTCTCCGCGGAGCTGCGGCCGGAGCAAGGGCAGCTCTCGGGCAAGGCCGCGCTGGCTTTGTCGTACCTCGAATACCAGGCCCTGCGCGCCCAGAACCTCCAGCTGCGAGCCCAAGCGAGCGGCTCGCTCGCCGATCCGCAGCTAGAGGCCGGGCTCGAAATGGAGCTGTTGTCCGGGAGCGCGCGCGCCCAGCTCGACTACTCGAGCACGGCCCAAAAATTAGACGTATTTGCCAGCAAATTGCAGCTATTGCCGCTGCTGCGGTCGCTCCAGATGCCGCTACCGCTCGAGCAGGCCGAGGTGACGCTCGAGGCTCACATCGAGGGCTCGGGGCGCTCGCCCCGCTACCGTCTAGCCCTCAGCTCCTACGCCGACTTGGGCAAGCTGGGCGCCGTCAAGCTCACGGCGACGGACTTCGAGCTGCCCGCGTCGGCGCCGACGTTGGCCGAGCTGGGTCGCCTGCGTGGGGACGTGCGGGCGAGCGGCGCGCTGGACCTCGAGGCCGTATCGCCGCTCCTCACAGCGGCCAACGTGCCCATCGAGCGCACCACCGGGCGCGTTCGGTTCGAGGCGGCCGCGCGCCACCGTCGCGACGACGCGCAGGGCCTCGAGCTCTCGCTGCAGATCGACACCAACGGCCTGCGCATCGTGCAGGAGCGCAAGACCAAAGGCGAGCTGGCCACGACCAACGACGCCATCGCCAGCAAGCCGCTGGCGCTCGAAGGCATCGATCTGCGGCTGTCCACGCGGGTGTGGCCGCAAAGCGGCAGCGCGGTAGGTACGCTCATTCTACGCGATGCCGGCGGCACCTTGGGCGACGTACAGGCCGAGGCCCAGCTGGCGGGGCTCTCGCTAGGACAGCTGGCCAACGTCGAGCGCCTGGCGCATGTGCCCTTGAAAATGACGCTAGAGGTCCCAGAGCGACGCCTGCAGCGCTTGCCCGCGTTGCTGCGCGTGCCAGCGCTCCGGGGCCGAGGCTCACTCGAAGCGAGCCTGGAAGGCAGCCTGGCCGAGCCCGAGGTCAAGGGGCGCGTGGTGCTCAGCTCTCTGCGCGCTTCCGGAGCACCCGGCGCTCCGAGGCCCATCGACGTCGTGGCCGAGCTGACGGGCGGCTCTACGGGCGGCGCCGTCAAGGCCGACGCCAAGCTCACGACCAGCGGGGCTCAGCTGCTGGAGCTGGCCGCCGAATGGCGCGGCGACTTGCTGCGAGACGGGCCGGCCGCGCTGACAGGAAGCGCCGACGTCGAGCTGACCGAATTTCCGCTCGACGTGGTGCCGCAGATCGTCGATCGCCAAGTGGGCGGCCGCGTGAGCGGCGTGTTCAAGCTCAGCGACTGGGGTCGCGACGCGCGCCTCGACGCCAACCTGCGCTCGACGACACTCTCGTTCGCGCAAATGCCGGTGCAAGACCTCACGGTCTCTGCCCGCAGCGGGGCGGACAGAATCGTGGCGGAGCTAGGCATGAAGGTCGGCGCTGGTACGGCCAAGGCCACGCTCGACGCCGAGCTGCGCTGGGGCCGACGGCCCTTGCCCGAGCTGGGCCACCGCGGCAACGCCAAGCTCACGGCGCGGGCTCTCCGGCTCGAGCCCCTCGCGCCGATCCTGGCCGCGTACGTCAGTGAGATCGGCGGGGTGCTGGACGCCAACACCGAGCTGGCGGTGACCAGCACCACCACCACTTTGTCAGGGACCGCGCAGCTGAGCGGCGGGGTCGTGCAGCTGCCGGCGCTCGGCCAACGCTTCAGTGACATCAACGCGCGGGTCGGGGTCGCCAACAACCAGTTCCGCATCGAGAAGTTGGAGGCTCGCGGCACGACCGGCCGGGTCACGGTCCGAGGCGGAGCCGAGCTCGACGGCTTTGCCTTGCGCGAGGCCAAAGCCCAAATTGCCATCGCCGAGCGAGAGTCGTTGCCCATCACGCTCGAAGGCGAAGCCATCGGAGACGCGTGGGGTCACGTCAACGCGACGTTCGAGAACCCCGCCCGCGGCGCGCGCAAGCTGGACATCGAGGTGCCCGATTTCCACCTCACGACCCCGGAGACCGGCGGACACGGCTTGCAAAGCCTCGAGAACGACGACGACATCGAGATCGGCACGCGCCGAGCGGATGGCCGCTTCGTCGTCGTTCCGGTGCAGCCGCTGAAGCCCGGCGGCAAGCCCGAGACCGCGTCGGGCGAGCCCGCTCCGCCGCTGCAGATCCGGGTCAAGCTGGGTAACAACGTCGTCGTGCAACGGGGCCGCACCGCGCTCGCACAGCTGACCGGCCAGCTGCAGATTTCGAGCGGAACCGAGACGGAGGTGAGCGGTCGAATCGAGCTCCGGGGAGGTAAGCTCGACGTGTCGGGGAAGACCTTCGAGATCGAACGCGGCGTCATCACGTTCGAAGGCAACGACCCCGCCAACCCGACCATCACCGCGACTGCTCGCTGGGACGCCCCCGGCTACACGGTGTACGCGGAGTACATTGGGGACGTGCAAAACGGCCGCATCAAGCTGCGCGCCGAGCCGCCGCTGACGCAGGACGAGATCGCGAGCCTGCTCTTGTTCGGTAGCCCCGACGGCTCCGCTGCCGGTGGAGGCTCGGACACGGCCAGCCTGGCCGTTGGCGTCGCCGGTGACACGGCCACGCAAGGTCTGAACCAGGTTCTCGACGATTTCACCAACTTGGACGTCAGCGCACGTGTCGACACCACGACCGGCAGCGCGCGCCCCGAGCTGGTTTTTCAGGTCTCACGGCGCGTGTCGGCGAAAGTGACGCGCGCGGTAGGAGCGCCCGCCGCCGGCGAGAGCCCGGACCGCACCTTCCTCACGCTCGAGCTACGCCTCAAGCGAGCCTGGGCCCTCTCGGCCATCTTTGGTGACCACGGCGCTTCGGCCCTGGACTTGATTTGGCGCCGGCGCTACTAGCGGGGCGGCTCGCGCGGACGATCGCGCACAGACAAAACCGCGAAAGCCAGAGCAGGGCTAGCTCGAAACTGCTTCGAGCTAGCCCCAATCTGGCTTCGGCGGCGCCGAGTCGAGCTAGCTTCGCGCCCGAAGCGCGAGCCAGCCCGTCTCCGGGCTGAGTCACTCCGGGACGGGTCAGGTCGAGACGCGCCGCCCGAAGATGAGCGAGACGACGGCCAGCACCAGGAAGACCACGAACAAGATCTTCGCGACACCAACGGCGCTGGCGGCGATGCCGCCGAAGCCGAACACGGCAGCCAAAAGCGCGATGACGAAAAACACGGCAGCCCAATGCAACATGGCCAAATCCTTTTTTGAGAGGGCGCGAGTAGCGCCGGTTCGCTTGCCCTCTAAGCAGAAGCCGTGCCACCGGGAAAAACGCGCAAATTGAGGCCAAATGGGCCGAGCAAGGGGCGTCCCTGCGTCGGAAGTGACTCGCTCGCACCAAAACGCCACGCCACACGAAGAGCACTAGCGCGACATCTCTCGCGCGCCCGCGTGGCATATCTCGTGCAGCCGCTTCGACTCGATGTCGAAAACGAAACCTTGCTTGTTCGCGCTCTCCTTCCCTCTCGCGCTCCTGGCCACCCTCACTCTGCATCCCGCGGAAGCTCACGCCGAAGAGAACATCGCGCGCGATGACTGGAATCACCCCAACCACGCGTTCGAGCTCGAGCCGCACGCGCTGCTGGCTCCCTTCTACAAGAAGGGGCTCCCTGGCTTCGGCCTCCGCGGCACCGTAACGCTGGCTCGCGACGGCTTCATCAACGGCGTCAACGACAGCGTGGGGCTCGGCTTCGGCGCAGACTGGACGAACGACACGACCTGGGTCCCGGTCGTGATGCAATGGAACTTCTGGCTCAGCGAGCATTGGTCGGTCTTCGGTGAGCCCGGTGTGGCCCTGCGGCTGCGCGACGACTTCAAAGATCGCGGGCCCGACTTCACCCTGTACGGTGGCGCTCGCTACCGCTTTGCGCGCGCCGCCGCCTTGACGTTTCGCGTCGGACATCCAGCCCTTTCGCTAGGCGTTTCATTCTTCTTGTGAGCTCGGCACTAGAAGCTTCTTTCAGCTGAGCGCGGTATTTGGGCGCGGGGGAACAGACGGCAGGCGGCTCCGGTTGCATGCCGCAGCTCCGCGCCCACGCGCTCGGCGAAGAGAGGTTTCTTTCATGACGCACCCCGAAGAAATTCCGTTGGGAGGGTCGCGCGGGCGCATCCTGCTGGCCGAGGACGACGCAGAGCTGCGCCTGCTCATCGGCGCTACGCTGCGCCACCAAGGCTTCCAGGTGGTCGAGGTCAGCGACGGCGACCGGCTGATCGACGAGCTGGCCGAGAGCCTGCGCCCCGATGGAACCTCGGCGGATTTCGATCTGATACTGTCGGACATCCGCATGCCGTATTTCAGCGCGCTGGACGTGCTGGTCGGCGCGCGCCGCTTCATTCTCGACGTTCCGGTCGTGCTCATCACCGCTTTCGGCGATGGCGCCACCCACGAACGGGCGCGTCAACGTGGGGCCGTGGCGGTGCTGAACAAGCCCGTACGGCTATCCGAGCTGTGCGCGACCGTGGAACGAGTGCTCTCGCAACGGCCGGGTCCGTCATGGTCGCGAAGCTGAAAGAGCTGCAGCTTTCGCCGGGCGCCGCCACCCTGCTTGCCGCGCTGATCGTCGCGGCGTCCACTTACGGCGACGCGGTCACGCAGCTCGCGACCACCTTCACGCTATTTTACGTGGTCGCGCTGCTGTTGGCGGTTTGGTTCGTCGGTATCGAGGCGGGCTACTTGGTAGCGTTGGCCGCCGTCGCGGGAAACACTTACGCCGCCGCCGGCTCGACCCCCCCGGTGACGCTCGGATTTCTAATTTGGAATGGGGGGGTGGACTTCGTTCTGTACGCGCTGTGCGGCCACGTATTTGCCGCGCTCCACCGCCGGCTGCGCGCCGAGGCCTTGGCACGCCAAGACGCGCTCGGACAGCTCCGCCACGCCGAACGGCTAACGACCCTCGGGCGGCTCGCCTCCGGCGTCGCACACGAAATCGGCACGCCCCTGAACGTCATTTCGGGTCGGGCCGAGCTGATCGCCGCCGGCACGTTGCCCCCCGCGTCGGTCGTGAGCTCGGCTACCATCATCATCGGTCAGACAGAGCGCGTCAGCACCATCATCAGGCAACTCCTCGATTTCGGCCGGCGCGGCGGCACGCACCTGGAGTGGACCGAGCTTCGGCCATTGCTCGAAGAGACGGTCCTGCTGCTCGGGCCTTTGGCGAGCAAACGGGGCGTTCGCGTCGAATGCCGGGGCGCCAGCGTCGCCGCCAACGTCAATCGCTCGGAATTGCAGCAGGTCTTCACCAACCTGCTCACCAACGCGTTCCACTCCATGCCGAGCGGCGGAACCGTGGAGGTGGAGCTGACCACCGCGAGCGCCCGCGACGCGCGCTCCCCCCGCGCCGAGCGCCAGCCGTACGCGGTGATCCGGGTACGCGACCACGGCTGCGGCATCGCCCGCGATGTCCTCCCGCGGATCTTCGAGCCTTTCTTCACGACCCGCGATGTAGGTCTCGGCACCGGCTTGGGGCTCTCGGTGGCCTACGGCATCATGCAGGACCACGGGGGCTTCATTGAAGTCGATACGGAAGTGGGAAAAGGAACCGCCGTGAGCCTCTACCTTCCGACGTGAATCGCGCTTGAATGCCGCGTTTTCGGGGGCAATTTTGCCCCGCGCCCGAACGGGCCGGCCTCGCCTCCACGAGCCAAGAGCCGTGCAATCCTAGGGGTTACAAGCATTCCAATCGTGTTAGCCTCCTAAAGGATGAGCGGGCATCTCGTCCCAGAAGCTGGAGCGCGTAAGGCGTAGCCCCATGGCAGCCAACGGGGGGCAAGGCGGGATTCTGGCGCTGCTGATTTGTCGGGTAGGAACGCGGCTTTGCGGCATTCCCCTCGAGCACGTAATCGAGACGATGCGTCCGCTACCTGTCGCGCGGCTCGCTCATCTGCCGCCATTCGTCGCGGGCATGGCCTTGATTCGCGGTGTCCCGACGCCCGTGCTCGATACCGAGCGGCTCCTCGGGGCCGACGTAGAAGCGCGCGACCACCAGCGCTTCGTCGCGATTCGGCTGAGCGGTCGCCGGGCCGCTTTGGCCGTCGACGCCGTGGTGGGGGTGCGACAGGTCGACACGACCCGGCTCGAGCAGCTACCCGCCTTGCTGCGCGAGCCTCGAAACGAGCTGGTGCTTGCCCTCGGCACGCTCGATCGCGAGTTGCTCGTCGTGCTGGAGCGCGCACGACTTCTGCCTCCGTCCGTCTGGGAAGCCCTCGACGCGGAGGCTCGCGCGTCGTGATCGCCCTGGGCCCCGCCGAGCTGCAGCTGTTTCGGACCACCATTGCTCACAGGCTGGGGCTGCGCTTCGACGACGGCAAGCTCGCGTTCCTGGCAGAAGTGTTGACCCGACGCATCGGCGCGCGACGCGTCGATGCCGCCGAGTACCTGGCTTCTCTCGCCGGCGATCTGGACGCGGACGCCGAGCTGCGAGCGCTGGCGTTGGAGCTCACGGTCGGTGAAACCTACTTCTTTCGTCACGCCGAGCAGTTCAACGCGCTGAGCGAGGTAGTCCTGCCCGAGCGCGCCTCGGCGCGGGCAAAATCGCGAATTTTGCGCCTGCTCTCGGTCGGCTGCGCCTCGGGGGAGGAACCGTACACGCTGGCGATTTTGGCGCAGCGGCAAGGCTTGGAGCCGGCCTTCAAGCTCGAGATCTCGGGCATCGACTACAACGCCGACTCGCTCGCCAAGGCGCGGCGCGGCGTCTACTCGGCCTGGTCTCTGCGCGAGACGCCCGCTGACGTGCGCGAGCGTTGGTTCCAAGCCACCGAGCGCGCGTTTCATCTCGCGCCGGCCCTGCGCGAGGCCGTGCAGTTCTACCAACACAACCTGGTGCAGCCGAGCCCCGAGCTGCTGCCACCGGGCTGGTACGACGTCATCTTTTGCCGAAACGTGCTCATGTATTTCACCCCCGAGCACGCGGCGGCCATCGTCGAACGCCTGACCCAGGCGCTGCAGCCCGGCGGGTATTTGTTCCTGGGCCACGCCGAGACGCTGCGCGGTCTTTCCCAGTCGTTCCACCTGAGGCACACCCACAACACCTTCTATTATCAGCGGAAAGACGTACACGAAACTCGCGCCTCCGCTCACTCCGACCGCCCCGAGCCCGCGTTGCGACCTGCGGTGCTGGCCCCAAGTGGCGAGTGGGTCGACACCTGGCTGCAAGCCGTGCAGCAGTCCAGCGATCGCATCCGCACCCTGAGCGACGCCCGCCCCGAAGAGTCGCCCGCGGCCCCGGAAGCGTCACCCCCCAGCTTGTTCGGCCGCAGTGATCTGCGGCAGCCGCTGGAGCTACTGCAGAGCGAACGCTACGCAGAGGCCTTGGATTCGCTGCCCGAGTCGTCCAATGCGGACGACGGTGACGCCGCGGAGTTGCTGTTGCGCGCCGCGCTTCTCACCCACCAGGGTGAGCTCTCGCCGGCCGAAACGGCCTGCCGCAAGCTGCTGCAGCTCGACGAGCTCAACGCCGGCGCCCACTACCTGCTGGCGCTGTGCTTCGAGCGTCGCGAAAATCTGGTCGTGGCGACCGAGCACGACCGCACCGCCATCTACCTGGACGCGGGCTTCGCGATGCCGCACCTCCACCTGGGCTTGATGGCCCGCCGCCGCCGCGACAATCAGACAGCGCGGCACGAGCTGGGTCAGGCGCTCTGGCTCTTGGAACGCGAAGACCCCGCGCGCCTGCTGCTGTTCGGTGGCGGCTTCACCCGCAACGCCTTGCTCAAACTTTGTCGGGGTGAGCTCGAGAACTTGAGGGCCGCGACATGAGCGACGAGCAACGCGCGGCCAGCAGAGCGGCCGAGCTGCGCAGCGCGTTCGATCACTCGTTTTCCGTCGCCGACGGCGGCCTGAGCGAGCCGGACCGCGCCGCGCAGGTCGACGTGCTGACGATTCGCGTCGCCGACCAACGCTACGCCCTGCGGCTATCGGAGGTGCAGGCCGTGCACGCCGAGCGCAGGCTCGTAGCCGTGCCGGCGCCAGCCCCCGAGCTGCTCGGGCTCGTCGGGCTGCGCGGGCTGGTGGTGCCGATTTACGACTTGCGGCTGCTGTTGGGCCACGCCGCGGGCCCTGCCCCGCGCTGGCTTGCGCTGGCGCGCGCGGCGTCGCCCATCGGCTTTGCCTTCGACTCGCTGGAGGCGCACTTGCGGCTGTCGTCGCACGACATCGTGATGCCCAACCCGAGCGAGGCGCGCGCTACCAGCCCCGCCCCAGGCAGCGCTGTCACCCCCGATGGGCCGCGCCCGCTCATCCACCTACCTTCGCTGATCGAGCGCGTGACACGCGGCAAGCCCGGGCACGGCCTACCGCAACGAGAGGGACCGCGATGAACTGGACATTCGGAAGAAAACTGGCCTTGGGTTTTGCGTTGGCGATCGTCACCATCTTGGTGATCGGCGTCTCGGGGCATCGGGCCAACGCTGGACTGATCGAGAACGACCATTGGGTGACCCACACCGAAGAGGTCAAGCGCACGTTCGCGCTGCTGCTATCCTCGATGAAGGACGCCGAAACGGGCCAGCGCGGATTCTTGCTCACGGGTGATGACGGATTTCTCGAGCCGTACCGAAGCGCGGTCGACGAGGTTGCGCGAGTTCAGGCGACGGCGCGGCGGTTGACCACGGACAACCCGCAGCAGCAAGCGCGGCTCGCGGCCCTGACCCCGCTCATCGAGACTCGCCTGACACGCCTCGCCGAGCTCATCGAGCTGCGTCGACGCGAGGGGCTGGAGGCCGTGGTGAAGTCGGGCGGGCTCTCGGACGGCAAGCAACAGATGGACGACGTTCGGCAAAAAATTGCCGAAATCGACAGCGCGGAGGGCGATCTGCTGCTCGTGCGACGACAGCGCTCCCAAGCCAGCGCGGCCACGGCGCAGTCCACCATCTTGTGGGGCGGCCTGCTGGGCTCGCTGGTCGTTCTCGTCGCCGGCTGGCTCATCTCGCGTTCGCTGACCACGCAGGTCAGCGTCGCGGTGCGGCACATTCAAGCGTCTTCGGCCGAGCTGCAGGCCGCCGCCAATCAGCAGGCCACCGGCGCCAAACAGCAAGCCACGGCCATGAACGAGGTCACGACCACCATCAGCGAGCTGCTGGCCACGTCGCGGCAAATCGCCGAGAGCGCGCGGCGCGTGGCCGACATCGCCATGCAAACTTCCAGTCAGTCGCGGACGGGCGACGCTACCGTCGCGCGCGGCACCGAGGCCGTGGCCGCCATCAAGCGACAAGTCGACGCCATCGTTAGCCACATGCTGGAGCTGGGAAAGAAGTCACAGCAGATTGGCGCCGTGCTGGAGATTGTCTCGGAGCTGGCCGAGCAAACCAACATCTTGGCCATCAACGCGACGATCGAGGCGGCCGGCGCGGGCGAGGCCGGGCGCCGCTTCGGCGTGGTGGCCGACGAAATCCGCAAGCTTGCTGACCGGGTCGGCGGTTCTACCAAGGAAATTCGCGCGTTGATCGACGACGTGCGGGCCGCGGTGAACACGACCGTCATGACCACCGAGACCGGCTCGAAGGCGGTAGAGGCCGGCTCGACCCAGTTCGGGCAGGTCGCCGCTTCGTTCGCTCAGATCAGCACGCAGGTCGTCACCACCACCGAAGCGGCCAAAGAGATCGAGCTCTCGACCAAGCAGCAGGCTACCGCGGTGGAGCAGGTCAACGTGGCCATCACCAACGTGGCCCAAGCCTCGAAAGAGAGCGAGGTCAGCACGGGACAAACGCTGCGCACCGCGTCGGAGCTGGCCATGCTGTCGCGCGATTTGCTGAAGCTCGTCGAGGCTCAGAAGACGAACGGAGGGGCGCGCAACCTGGCGAGCTAGAGCATGGCGGACCCGCTCAAGTACTTTCGTATCGAGGCTCACGAGATCCTCGAGCAGCTACAGCGAGGGTTGCTGGAGCTGGAGCGCGCCCACAACAGCGCCGAGAACGTGCCGCGGCTGCTGCGGCTGGTTCACACCCTCAAAGGCGCGGCCCGCGTGGTCAAGCAACCGGAAATTGCCCACTCTTCGCATCAGATCGAAGATTTGCTGGTGCCCCTGCGCGAGAGCGCGCGCGAGGCCACCACCGAAGAGAGCCAGCGCCTGCTGGGTCTGTTGGACTCCATCACGCAGCAGATTGCGAGCCTCGCACCCGCGCCCGCGCCCGCTGAGCCGGTCGCGCTCGCGGTGGCCGCCGCTCCCGAGCTGCCGGCGGCGCGGCAAAGCACGGTCGAAGAGGCCATACGGCTCGGTGGCGCGCCGGCCGCTGAGATTGACGTGCTGATGGACGGAGTCATCGAGCTCGGCTCTCAGCTGGGTGGCGCCCGGCGCTGCCTGCCGAGCATGGAACGCAGCCGCAGCTTGGCGGAACAGCTTCATCAACGCCTCGATCCGAGGCGGCACAAGGAAGCCGGACTGGAGGCCATGGCGACCCTGCGTTCGCTCGCCAGCGAGCTCGAGCTGAGCTTGTCCACGCTCCACCGAGAAATGTCGACCAACCTGGAGCAAGCGACGCGCGAGCTCGGCCAGGTCCGAGACGGCGTGGATGGCCTGCGGCTCGTCTCTGCGGCCAGCATGTTCGGCAGCCTCGAACGCGCCACGCGCGACGCCGCCCTGAGCCTGGGCAAACGAGCGCGGCTATTGGCCGAAGGCGGCGACGTGCGGCTCGAGGCGGAGGTGCTGACGGCTGTGCAACGCGCGCTCGTGCAGGCCGTGCGCAACGCCGTCGCTCACGGCATCGAGGCGGGCCCAGAGCGAACGGCCAGCGGCAAGCCGCTCGAAGGGCGCCTGACCTTGGAGGTGGCGAGGCGAGGCCAGCGTATCTCTTTCGTGTGCCGCGACGACGGACGCGGCGTGAACCTGGCCCAAGTGCGGCAAGAAGCCCAGCGGCTCGGTCGACTGCCCCGGGGCGCCCCCGAGCCGACGGAAGAACAGCTGCTGTCGCTGCTCCTGCTCGGCGGCATCAGCACCTCGACGGCCGTGACGGAGGTGGCGGGCCGGGGCGTGGGGCTCGACTTGATCCGCGAAGCGCTGGCGGGTGTCGGCGGTAGTGTCGCGCTCAGCACGCGCCCGGGCGTGGGCACCAGTCTGGAGCTCCAGGTGCCGGCCTCTCTCTCGGCGCTCGACGCCTTGATCGTCGAGGCTGCAGGCCAGCTCTATGCTCTGCCGCTCAACGCCGTGGTGCAAGCCACGCGCGTCGCTCCGGCGGACCTGAACCGGACCAGTGAGGCGCTGTCCATGGTGTTCGACGGAGAGCTCGTGCCGTTCGTGCCGCTCGCACGCCTATTGCGCGGCGCCGAGCACGAGCGTCACGAGGGTTCGGCCTGGTCGAGCGTGATCGTGCGCGGACAGCGAGGCTTGCTGGCGCTGGGAGTGGAGCGCTTGCTGGGCGGCGAGAGCATCGTCTGTCGCGCCCTGCCCGACGCGGTCACGGTGGACCCGACTGTCGCCGGCGTCACCCTGGACGCTGACGGGAGCCCGCGGCTGCTGCTCGATCCAGATGGGCTCTTGGCTACGGCCGCGCTCGTCCCGCTACCCGCCCCGCGCGGCGAGCCGCCCCGGCGGGTCGTACTAGTGATCGACGACTCGCTGACGACGCGCATGCTCGAGCAGAGCATCCTGGAATCGGCCGGCTACGAGGTCGAGCTAGCAACGTCGGGCGAGCAAGGGCTCGAAAAGGCGCGGGCGCGCCGTTACGACTTGCTGCTGGTGGACGTCGAGATGCCGGGCATGGACGGGTTCACTTTCGTCGAGCACGTCCGGGGCGACCCGGCCCTGGCCAGCACCCCCACCGTGCTGGTTACTTCGCGCGCTTCGCTGGACGACCTGGCGCGGGGGCGCGCGGCGGGCGCGGACGCCCATATCGCCAAGGGAGAATTCGACCAGCTCGAGTTCCTCGAGAAGATTGGCAGGCTCATCAAATGACGGCGCGAAAGCTGCGTGTCGTGGTGGTCGAGGATTCGCTCACGGTGCGACGCAGGATCTGCGAGGCCCTGGCCACCGACGCCACCATCGAGGTGGTGGGAGAAGCCGACAACGGGCAGCGCGCCATCGACCTCTGTCAAAGGCTGCGGCCCGACGTGATGACGCTCGACATGATCCTTCCGATCATGAGCGGGCTCTCGGCGACCGAGTACATCATGGCGCACTGCCCGACCCCGATTTTGATCGTGTCGGCGTCGACCAACCGCGGGGAGCTCTTCAAGACCTATGACGCGCTGGCCGCGGGCGCCGTCGACGTGCTCGATAAACCGCGCGGTGACCAGCTCGACGACGATTGGGACCGGCGGCTCGTGGCAGCCGTGCGGCTGGTGGCAAAGATCAAGGTCATCACGCATCCGCGCGCGCGCCTGATGCTGGGCCGTCCCCCGAGCGTGCCCAGCCTTGCCGCCCGCGACGCCGCGCCCAGCACGGGACCCGTGTCGCTCATCGCGCTCGGCGCGTCCACCGGCGGCCCCAGCGCGCTCGTATCGGTGCTGCGCGATTTGCCCCGCCAAGCCGGGCTGCTCGTGCTGCTCGTCCTGCACATCGACGAACCGTTCGGCTCGGCTTTCGCCGAGTGGCTGAGCGAACAGACACCCCACGCGGTCAGGTTCGCGCAGGGCGGGGAGCCGGCCGTGAGCGAGGCGGGCGGCGTGTTGATGGCTCCCCCGGGCCGCCACTTGGTCGTCGACGGCGCTCGGCTCCGGCTCACCTTGGAGCCCGAGCGGCACTCGTGTCGCCCGTCCATCGACACGCTGTTCGAGTCGGTCGCGCTAGCAGCCGGTCCGCGCAGCGCGGCCGCCCTCTTGACCGGCATGGGCCGGGACGGCGCCGCGGGGCTCCTCGCCTTACGCCAAGCCGGGTCCTTCACCATCGCCCAAGACGAAGAGTCGAGCGTCGTCTTCGGTATGCCGCGCGAAGCCGCGCTGCTGGGCGCCGCGACCCGCGTGCTGCCGCTCGCCGACATTGGTCGTTGCTTGGCCGACACGATCAAAGCGCGAGCGAGGCCGGCGTGAGCAAAAAGACGCTGCTCGTCGACGACAGCCTGACCGTCCGGATGGACCTAGCCAGCGCGTTCGAGGCCGCGGGGCTCGAGACCGTGCTCGCCGCCAGCGCGGCCGAGACGCGCGCTGCCCTCGCTCGGGAGCCGATCGCGCTCGTCATCCTCGACGTGGTGTTGCCTGACGCAGACGGCCTCGAGCTCCTGAAGGAGATAAAGCAAAGCCCGACCCTGCCCCAACCCGCCGTGCTGCTGCTATCCACCGAAGCCGAGGTTCGCGATCGAATCCGCGGGCTGCAGACCGGCGCCGACGACTACGTGGGCAAGCCGTACGACACCGGCTACGTGATCGCGCGGGCCAAGGCGCTGCTGGCCCATCAGCGCGAAAGCGTGCCCGTTGCCGTGGCCACCATCTTGGTCGTGGACGACAGCATGACCTTCCGCGAGGAGCTGAAGCGTGCCCTCGAAGCCGAGGACTTCGTCGTGGCCACCGCGCCCACCGGCGAAGAAGGCCTCAAGCTGGCGGCAAGCCTGCGGCCCACCGCCATCCTGGTCGACAGCGTCATGCCCGGCATCGACGGCGCCACGTTGATTCGGCGCATCCGCCTCGACGCGGCGCTGCGTCGCACGCCGTGCGTGCTGCTCACGGCGTCGGAGGGCGCAGGAGCCGAGCTGAAAGCGTTGGACGCGGGCGCCGACGCCTTCGTGCGCAAAGAAGATCTCGAGCTCATCTTGGCGCGCTTGACGGCGGTCCTGCGCGGAGCCGTCAACGAGCGCACCCAGGCCGAGAGCTTGCTCGACCCCAAGCGCATCTTGGCCGTAGACGACAGCAGCACCTACTTACACGAGCTCTCGAGCATCCTGCGCGAGGAGGGCTACGAGGTCGTGGCGGCCCGCTCGGGCGAGGAAGCGCTGGAGTGGCTGGCGACCCAGCAAGTCGACTGCATCTTGCTCGACGTGGTGATGCCCGGTATCGACGGCATCGAGACCTGCCGGCGCATCAAGGCGTCGCCCCTGTTCAGGGACATTCCCCTCATCATGCTCACCGCCCACGAGGATCGCGGCGCCATGATCGAAGGCCTGAGCACCGGCGCCGACGACTTCATCGCCAAATCCAGCGAGTTCGAGGTGCTGCTGGCACGGGTGCGCGCGCAGCTTCGTCGCAAGCAGTTCGAGGACGAGCACCGCCAAATTCGGGAGCAGCTGCTGCGCTCGGAGCTGGAGGCGACCGAGGCGCGCGCGGCGCGCGAGCTGGCCGAGGCGCGCGCAGGCATGGTCGCGGCGCTCGAGCAAAAGAACCTGGAGCTCTCCGACGCCTACGCCGAGCTCAAGCAAGCCCAATCTCGTCTGGTACAATCAGCCAAGTTGGCGTCGCTCGGCGAGCTGGTGGCGGGGGTCGCGCACGAGATCAACAACCCCCTGGCGTTCGTGATTAGCCACCTGGGCACCGCCCGCAGCAGCGTGACCCAACTGACCCTGCAGGCCAGCGAAGCCGTCCACGCCAAGCATTGGTCGCGCGCTCAAGCCCGCATGGAAGAGATGGGCCGAGGCCTCGAGCGCATCCGCGAGCTCGTGCTCAAGCTGCGCACTTTTTCCCGCCTGGACGAGGGCGAGCGCAAAATCGTCAGTGTGCGCGAATGCGTGGATTCGGTGCTCACCATCTTGGGGCACCGGCTGCGCGACCGCGTGGAGGTTACGCTCAACATCGGGGACCCCGAGCTCTTGGATTGCTTCCCCAGCCTGCTCAACCAGGCGCTCATGAACCTGATCGTCAACGCGATCGACGCGGTGCCGGAGAACGGCAAGATCGTCATCGATGGGGCGGGTCGGGGGGAGCTGTACGTGCTCAGTGTTGCCGACAACGGCAGCGGCATTCCGGAGGCGCTGCGCGAGCGCATCTTCGACCCTTTCTTCACGACCAAGGAAGTGGGCAAAGGCACCGGGCTCGGGCTGTCCATCACCTATTCCATCATCAAAAAGCACGGCGGCGTCTTGGAGCTGCGCAGCCGCGAGGGCGGCGGAACCGTCGCCGAAATCTGCCTACCGCTGGCCGGCCCGCCCGAGAGCTGAGGCCGGGCCCGCCGCTCAGTGCAGCTCGCGCTCGCGCGACTGCATGGCCGCGCGAACTCGATCGAGCAAGGCGTCGGAGGTGAAGGGCTTTTGGATGAGTCTCTCGTCAGGGTCGAGCAGGTCGGTCTCGCCCAGGCTGAGCGATGCCCCCGCGTAGCCGGTCATGTACAGGACTCTCAGGCCCGGGCGGCGCAACGTCAGCTCGTCCGCCAGCTTGATGCCGCTGATCTCGGGCATCACCAGGTCGGTCAGCAGCAGATCGATTTCTTCACCGAGCTCGCTGAAGGCGCGCGCCTCGCTCGGCCGCGACACCTCGACCACCACGTAGCCCTGTCGACGCAGAATGCGCGCCGTGATGCTGCGCACCGACGGATCGTCTTCCACGAGCAAGATGGTGCCGCTGCCTCGACCGCGCGCGCGCGGCACCCGCGAATCGCGCGCTCGCACGTCGTCCAAGCTGGTGAGCGGGAATAGGATCGTGAAGGTGGTACCGCGCCCCACGACGCTGTCGACGGAGATTTGTCCGCCGTTCTGGGTAACGATGCCGTAGACCATCGAGAGCCCGAGGCCCGTACCCTTGCCGACCTCTTTGGTCGTGAAAAACGGCTCGAAGATACGCTTTTGCACCTCGGGCGCGATGCCCGTACCCGTGTCGATGACCCGTAGCGCCACCGAGCGCGTACCCAGCACGCCGCCCGCCGGGAGCTCGCACAGCTCGATGCACAACGTACCGCCGTTGGGCATGGCGTCGCGCGCGTTGACGCACAAATTGACCAGCACCTGCTCGATTTGATTGTGATCCGCGGTGATGGCGCTCACGTTGTCTTCGATACGGGTCAAGAGCGTGATGTGCTCGCCGATCAAACGGCGCAGCATCTTTTCCACGTTGGTGACCACGGCGGCGAGATTCAGCGGCTCTGGACGCGCGGCCTCGCGCCGGCTGAACGCCAACAGCTGGCGCGTGAGGGCGGCCGCGCGCTTCGCGGCTGCCACCATGTCGGCCACGTCTTCGCGCGCCACGTGATCGGTCAGCTCCTCGAGCGCGAGCTCCCCGCTGCCTTCGATGACGGCTAGCAGGTTGTTGAAATCGTGAGCGACACCGCCGGCGAGCTGGCCCACCGCTTCCATCTTCTGCGAGTGCACGAGCAGCTCTTCCAAGCTCCGCTTCTGCGTGACATCGCGCAGCAGGGCAATCGCACCCGTCACCTCGCCCGTGTCACTGCGCAGCGGCGTTGCGACGATTGCCACCCGGGCCTCCGGCACCCCGCCGTTCTTGATGATGGCCTCCATCTCCACCCGCGGCTTGCCGTGCATGGCCAAGACCAGCGGGCTCTCGGCCGCTGACACCAGGGTCCGACCGTCCGTCATGTACAGGCCGTAGGCTTGCGTCCAATGCTCGGGGGCAACGTCGTGCATCTTGGCCCCCAGCACCCGCTGCGCCTCGCTGTTGAACAGCAGCGTGCGACCGGCCGCGTCGACCACGATCACACCCTCGCCGATACCGTCCAAAATCGAGTTCAAGATGCGGGTCTGATTGCGCAGGCGCTCTTCGCTCTGCCTCAACGCGTCTTGGGTGCGCAGCCGCTCTGTCACGTTGCGCGAAATGGCGACCAACCCCGCGACCTCGCCCTCGGCGTCCACGATGCGGGCTTTGCTTTCGGAGTACCACTCGCTGGCGCCGCTCTCTTTGGGGTATTCCCGCACCACGTCGATGCTGGGCTTGCCCTGGGTCAGGAGCACCTGCTCCTCGGACTCGATATCGTTGGCGAGGCCTTCGGGCAGCAGGCCATCGCCCACACGACGACCGATCAGCGCTTCAGCCGAGCTGGCGCCGAGCGCCTGGGCGAAGGCCTGATTGGCGCGCTGAAACTCCAGCTCCTTGCCCTTGAAATAGATGCCGTCAGGGCTGCTGTTCATCAGATCGGACAGCAATTTGCGTTCGTTCTCGATCTGCCGAGCGAGACGAAAATGCTCGACGCCCTTGGAGACCTTGAAATGCAGGTCCTCCGGGTTCCAGGGCTTGGTCACGTAGGCGAACACCCGCCCTTCGTTGATGGCGCGCACCACGGCCGGCAGGTCGGCGAAGCCCGACACCATGATGCCCACCGCCGTCGCGTCGACCATCCTGGCGAGCAGCTCGTCGCCAGACATGCGCGGCATGCGCTGATCGGTGATGACGACGGCGATGCTCGGATCGGCACCCAGGACCGCGAGGGCGCGCTCGGGAGACTCCGAGGTCAGGACCGTGAAGGTGTCGCTCAGTAGGTCTTCTAGAGCCAACAGGATTTGCGGCTCATCATCGACTACCAGTACACGTGCCTTGCTCGCCCCGCCGTCCGCCATAGACTTGTCCTTGGATTCGTCGCACCTCGCCCTGGGCTCTCATCGCCCGCGCTGGCAGATGCAAGTCGTCCGCTCAAAGGTATCCGTTCGCTCGACCGCCTGCAAGACTTGGGGCGGTGCGATGTGCTCGCGCTTGAGTCAAAATGACCCGAGCCCGGCCGGGCCTTTCGGACGCCCGAGCGATACGCGACGCTGGAGGGAAATGCCGGACGCGCCGTGCTGGCCGCTCATCGCCCGTACGAAGTCGACACCCCGTACGATTAGCGTGCCGAGCGACGCTCCAGAGGGCGAGCTCGAGAGCGCGTAGGGCCTCGCCGGCGAGGAAAGAGCTTGGCATCCGCGGCCGGGACCGCGAGCCCACAGCGGCGCCAGGTAGACGCACGTAGCTAGACTTAACTCTTTGGAGGGCCCGTCCTTAAGGATTGCAGCAATGTCCCGTTCTGGTGCAGGGGCTTGCATGCTCGATGACGTTAAGGACCTCGTACTCCTCGTAGACGACGATTTCTCAGTGCGAAAGATGCACGCCAAGGTCCTGACGCGCGCGGGCTTTTCCGTCGAGTCGTCCCCGACCGGCGCCCACGCGCTGGGTCTTTTGGAGCACGGCCTGAGAGTCGGTGCCATCGTCACCGACCTGCACATGCCGGGGCTAGACGGGCTCAGCTTCCTCAAGGCCGTGCGCAAGTTCGACCTCGACGTGCCGGTGATCATCGTCACCGGCTACCCTAGCCTCGACAGCGCCATGCGAGTCATCGAGTTCGGCGGCTTTCGTTACCTGACGAAGCCCGCGCCGGCCACCGAGCTCGTAGGCGCCATTCGCAGCGCCGTGAGCATGCATCGCCTGGCCCTGCTCAAGCGCCGAGCACTGGAGCTGTATGAAGGCGAGCGTTGGCACCTGGGAGACCGCGCGACCCTGGAAGCAAAGTTCGATCAGGCGCTCGATCGACTGTGGATGGCCTTTCAGCCGATCGTCAACTGGAGGGCCCGTGAAATCGTGGGCTACGAAGCGCTGGTTCGCTCGAGCAGCGAAGCGCTGGGCAGCCCGGGCCCGCTACTGGCCGCGGCCGAACGGCTCGGACGGGTTGGCGAGCTGGGGCAGCGCATCCGCCGTCACGTGGTGGACGCGGTGACGGCGGCGCCGGTCGAGACGCTGATTTTCATGAACCTCCACGCGGCCGACCTGAACGACGACTCGCTCTATTCCCGCAGCGCGGCGCTGTTCGCCTGCGCTCCGCGCATCGTGCTCGAGGTCACCGAGCGCAGCTCGCTCGATCGGGTCACCGACATCAAGGGTCGCGCCCAGGCCCTGCGCGCGATGGGCTTCAAGATTGCCATCGACGACCTGGGCGCGGGCTACGCTGGCCTATCGAGCTTCTCTCAGCTCGAGCCGGACATCGCCAAGCTCGACATGTCGCTGATCCGCGACATCGACGGCTCACCGCAGAAGCAGAGCATCGTCAAATCGATGATCAACGTGTGCCGTGACGAGCTGGGGGTCACTGTCATCTGCGAGGGCGTCGAGACCGCCCGCGAGCGCGACACCTTGGGCGAGCTGGGCTCCGAAACCCAACAGGGCTACTTCTTCGGGCGGCCCGCGGCAGGCTTCGGAGTAGCGCGCTGGAGCGAGCGGCCTTCGGCCTGAGCAGGGCATGTCGATGATGCGCTCGCCCGCCTCCAGCCTCGTCGCTCGCCGCGCGCACACCCTGGAGGCGGAGCCCGGGCGCGCCATCGCGCACCTGGCCGAGCAGCTCCACGCCTCGGATGCCAGCGCCGTGCTGCTATTTTGCTGCGGCCGATACGCGCTCGGACCGCTGGGCGAGGCCATCGCGCGGACCATCGGCGCCCCCGTGGCCGCGTGTACGTCGGCGGGTCAGGTGGGGGCGAACGGCTTCGAACGTGACGGCATCACGGGCGTCAGCTTTTGCAGCTCGGATCTACAGATGCGATCGCACCTGTTGTCGCCAGCCCTGCGTTGCCAGTCCCAAGCCGTGAGCCTCGCGCGCGAGCAGGCGGAACGAGCCGCGCAGCGCCCCGGAACGCGCAGCTTCGGAGTGCTGCTGGTAGACGGGCTATCGTGCGGCGAAGAATACCTGGTGACTACGCTGTACGAGGCGCTCGGCAACGTTCCGTTCGTGGGCGGCTCGGCCGCCGCCAGCCGCAACCACCCCCGGCCGGCGGTGTACCACGAGGGTCGCTTCTTTCACGACGCAGCCGTGTTGGCCTTGTTCGAAACCCGTGGCCTCCACTTCGAAACCTTCGTGACTCAGCACTTCGTCCCCTCCGAGACCAAGTTGGTGGTCACGCTCGCCGATCCCGATCGGCGGCTCGTCCATGAGCTCGACGGCGAGCCTGCGGCGCGCGCCTACGCTCGCGCCATCGGCGTGCCGGTGGGACAGCTCAGCTCCCGACATTTCGCCTGCCACCCCCTGCTGCTCAAGCTGGGAGACCAGCTATTTCCTCGCGCCATTCGCGGGCAAGCGCCGGACGGAACGCTGAGCTTCGGAGCCGCGCTCGAGGAAGGTTTGGTGCTGAGCGTCGCGCAGAGCCCAGACCCCGTCGCAGCGCTCGAGCGTACCTTCGCCCAGCTGGAGCGGCAGCTGCCCGCCCCCACCGCGCTCTTGGTGTTCGACTGCATGCTGCGGCGTATCGAGCTGGAAGCGCGCGGCCTCGACCAACGGGTGGGCGAGCTGCTGGCCCGCAAGCGAGCCGTCGGCTTCAGCGGCTACGGCGAGCAAATAGGGCCGCTGCACGCGAACCACACCATGACGGGCGTCGCGTTCGGTACCGAGCGGAGAGGGGCATGAAGGCCGTGAGCACGAGCGTTCCCTCCGGAGTGTCGGAGCAGATCGCCGAGCTGGAGAGCAAGCTTGCCAGCCGCGACAAGACCATCGAAGCGCTGATGCGGCAGGTGGAAGACAAACAAGCCGCGCGCTCTTCGTTCCTGGCCATGGAGCGCGGTTTGGCGATGGAGCACGTCGTCGGCGCCAAGACGGCCGAGCTCGAGGAGCAGAAGGCGCGCCTGGGCAAGGCCCTCGACGAGCTCAGGCTCACCCAGGCCAAGCTGATGCAAGCGCAGAAACTGCAGGCAATTGGCCAGTTGGCGGCCGGCATCGCCCACGAGGTGAACACCCCCGCCCAATACGTCACCGACAACGTCTCGTTTCTGCAGCGCGCCTTCGACAAGCTGTGGCGCCTCATCGAAGCCCAGACGACCGCCCTCGACGCGGCGCGAGCGGGAGACGTCGGCGCGCAGGCGCTGGCGTCCGTGGACACCGCGCGGGCGGCGGCAAAGCTCGACTACTTGGGCCGCCAGGTTCCGCGCGCCATCGAGCAATCACTGGCGGGGCTCGGCCAGGTCAGCTCCATCGTCAAGGCGATGAAAGAGTTTTCACACCCCAGCGGCGCCGAGAAGCAACCCTCCGACCTGCACGACGTGATCGAGTCGACGGCCACCGTCGCCAAGAGCGAGTGGAGATACGTCGCGGATCTGGACTTCGACTTCGACTGGAACCTGCCGCCAGTGCCGCTGTTGCGCAACGAATTCTCGCAGGTGCTCCTCAACTTGATCGTCAACGCGGCCCACGCCATCGCGGCCGTCTTGCCGCCCGCCTCGGCCGAAAAGGGCAAGATCGTGATCGCGACGCGGGCCGCGGGTACCCACGCTGAAATTCGCATCACGGACAGCGGCGGCGGCATCCCCGAGGCGATTCGGACGCGGGTCTTCGAGCCGTTCTTCACCACGAAAGACGTCGGCGAGGGCTCTGGGCAGGGGCTCGCCATCGCCTATTCGGTCGTGGTCGACAAGCACCGAGGCTCTATCCACCTCGAATCCGAAGAGGGTCGAGGCACCACCTTCATCATTACACTGCCGCTGAACGGTTGAGGCCAACGATGAGAGTGCTGTTCGTCGACGATGAAACTCGGGTGCTAGAGGCGCTCGAGCGCGTGCTGTTCGACATCGAAAACAACTGGCAGACCGCGTTTGCCAGCAGCGCGGAGCAAGCCTTCGCGGAGCTGGCCAAGCACCCCTACGACGTCGTCGTCTCCGACTTGCGCATGTCCGGCGTCGACGGCGTGGCGCTGTTGACCCGCGTCCGTGACCTGTATCCGCGCACCGTGCGCATCGTCTTGTCGGGCCACAGCGACGAAGAAGTCGCGCTCAAGATGGTGCGGGTGGCTCACCAGTTCCTGGCCAAGCCTTGCGCGGCCGAAACGCTGCACCACATCATCGGCCGCACCGAGCAGCTCACGCGCGTGCTCGGCGATCGAAAGCTTCAGGGTATCGTCGGCCAGGTGTGCACGTTGCCGTCGGCCCCGCACCTGCATCAGGAGCTCATCGCGCTCTTGGATCGCGAAGAGTCCACGGCCGCGGCCGTGGCCGCCGTGATCAAGCAAGATCCGGCCATGACGAGCAAGATCCTACAGGTCGCGAGCTCCGCATTTTTCAACACCTCCGCGGGCGTGGCCGACGTGGAGACGGCCATCATGCGCCTGGGGTTTCGCACCCTGCGCACCCTCACGCTGGGCCTCCGCGTCTTCGAGCCATCGCTGCGCGACTCGGGCGCGCCTGCTACGTCTGTCGAGGCGCTGCAGCGGCACTCGCTCGCGGTCGCGCGCACGGCTTCCGCGATGGCCAAGCTGCCCGAGGACGCGTCCGTCGCCTACATGGCGGGCCTGCTCTGCGACGTGGGGCAGCTGGTCTTGGCCAGCGCCGCGCCCGAGCGGCTCTACGTCACTCAGGCCGAGGCGCTGCAGTCGGGCGTGGCCTCCCACGTGGCCGAGAAGTCGACCTGGGGCACAACCCACGCCGAAATCGGCGCGTTCTTGCTAGGGCTCTGGGGTCTACCGTTCCAAATCGTCGAGGCCGTCGCCAACCATCACGCGCCGGAGCGGCAAACCGGCGACCAGGTAGGGCTGTCGCAGCTGATTTGGCTGGCCGCCTGCATCGTCGACGGAGAAGATCCCCTGCCCGACCAGCTGCACCGTTTCGGCGCCGAGGAGCTCTACGCTCGGGGTCGTCTCATCTTCGAAGGAGGCGTGTCATGAGCGAGCGCTACGTGCTGTGTGTCGATGACGAACCCATGGTGCTGGAAGGCCTGGAGCGCACGCTGCGGCAGAGCTTCGAGGTCGTGACCGAGACCAAGCCGCTGAGCGCCCTGGCCCTGCTGGAAAAGCACGAGCACGATTTCGTCGCCATCATTTCCGACATGCGCATGCCGGTGATGGACGGGGCGAAGTTCTTGTCGTGCGCGGCCGAGATTGCTCCCAACTCGACGCGCGTCCTGCTCACCGGGCACGCCGAGATGAGCGCGGCCATCGCGGCCGTCAATACGGGCCGCATCTTCCGCTTCTTGTGCAAGCCGTGCGCTCCCAATGACTTGATAGCGGCCGTCGACGCCGCGGCCGAGCAGCACCAGCTGCGCAACTTGGAGAAGCAGCTGCTAGAGCAGACGTTGACCGGCAGCGTCAGGTTGCTGAGCGAGGTGCTGGCCCTCACCGCACCGCAGATTTTCACTAGAAACCAGCAAATCCAGAGCTACGTCGTTCATCTGGCGCGCTCCTTGGGCCGTAACGACGCCTGGCGCTTCGAGCTAGCCGCGTGCCTGAGCATGATCGGCTGCGCGGGCCTGCCCGAAGAGACCCTGACGCGCGCGCTCGCCGGCTCACCGCTGGACGAGCAAGAGTCGCGCGCCTTCGCCGAGCACCCGCTGACGGCGCACAGCTTGCTCAAGAAGATCCCCCATTTCGAAGACGTCGCCGAAATGATCCTACTGCAAGCCGAGAGCGCCAGCTCTGGCGCGGCCAGCGCGACCGCTGACGTGCAGCTGGGCGCGAGGATGCTGCGCGTGGCGCGTGACGTCGAACGGCTCGTTGCGGCCGGCGCGACGGAGGCGGAGGCCGTCGCCAAGCTGAAGCCCACGTCCGCGGCCCCGGAGCAAGAGCTGCTCACGCTGCTCGCCGGCCTCTCTTCGGCGCCCGAAGGCGAAGTCAAGGAGCTGATTGTCGCCCAGCTGACCGCGCAGATGGTGCTGGAAGACGACGTCAAAACCAAATCCGGCGCCGTGTTGATCCCTGCCAAGAAGCCGCTCACGCTGCTGCTGCTCGAGCGACTGCTGCGCTTCTCACGCGCTGGGCTGCTGGTCGAGCCGGTGCGGGTCAGGGTGCCGCCCGGCGCGCCCAAGGCTCCCATTCACGCGGCCTGAAGACGTCACGGCGGTTTGCCGCCCGTGGGGCCAGCGGCGGCCTCGCGCTCGGCCAGCAGCAGGGCAAGGTTCTGCTCCACGCCTGGCAGGTGCGGGTTGACGTCGCGTGCGCGCTGATAGCTCTGAGCCGCGGCGTCGAGGTTGCCCAGCAGCTGCTCGATGGCGCCCAAGCTGGCGTGGGCCTCGGAGAGCTCCGGAAAGGCGCGGATGGCGCGGGCGAAAGCGGCGCGCGCGTCCCCGAGGCGTTGTTGCCGCCGGCGCTCGTTGCCGACATTGTACTCGACGACGCCGAGCACCTCGTCGGCGCTGAGCGCGCGACCGTACTCGGGCGCCGAGCCGCCCGGGACCGGAAAGCGCGTCTCGTACCAGGCGTCGGGCATCACCTCTCCGGCCCGCAGCAGCTCGACGTTCAGCGCTCGACCGGGCTCGCGCACTCGCACGTAGAAGTGCCCCGGCCTCATCACGCCCGAGGCGGGCTTGCCCAGCGCGTCGGCCAGCGCCAAAAATAGCGTGCCCAAGCCCACGCAGCTGCCGCGTCGGCGCTCGAGCACGCTGGGCAAGAATACGAAGCGCAGGCTCGTGTCCGCGACTTCGCGCACGAAGCCCCAGCGCTCGAAGATGAGCTGGCTCAGCACGACCGCCAACGAGCGCTGCGGCGCCACCCGCAGCTCCCGCTCCGCCTCGTCGGCGAGCCGCTGAAGCTCCGTGAGGCACCAGCTCGCCCGTTCTTCGTCGGCGCTGGGCTCGCTCGCCAATTTGACGAGCGCCCGAGCGAGCACCAGCTCACGACCGCGCTCACCGCGGCACGCGCTGCCGGCCAGGGCGAGCAGCAGCGAGCGGCGCTTCATGGCTTCTTCAGCGCCTCCCAGTCCTCCCAGTAGTTGTAGAGGTCGCGCGCCGTCATCATCCAGATGACCAGCTTCTTGCTGCCGAGCGCGTCGACGCCGCGGCGCAGCAGCTTTTGGCGCACGTTGGGGCCTCCGCCGTAGCTCATGACCAAGTCCAGCGGGTAGCCAATGCCGCGCGCCACGTGCGCCGAGACGCCCGCGTGCTCGGCGTCGGTCAGCTCGTACACGCCGGTGAAGCTGTCGCCGAGCAGGACGATCGGGCTCTCCGGCTCGTCATCGTAGGGCTTTCCGCCCGACACCACCTGGTGAGCGACGAGCGTTTCTGGTTGGTACTTCTTCTGCTCGGCCTCGGGCAGACGCGACTGCAAGTCACCGAAGCGCGTGAAGCTCGTCTCTTTCAGGTCGTACGAGCGCTTTTGCTTCGCGAGCTCGGGGTACCACGGGTACTTCTTCACGCGGGCGGCCAGCAAGTCGGCGGCCAACCGCAGGCCGCGATCGGTCCAATGCGTGTCTTGGTGCTGAAACAGGAAGGGCTCGGATGCGCTGGCCGATTTTGCCTGCAGAAACGCCGGCAGCAGGTCGACCACTTCGACGCCCTTCTTGCTGAGGCTTTCAATCAGCTTGCGGAACGCCGGATTCAGGACTTGATCCGACAGCCCTTTGAAGTCGGCTTCGAGCTTCTCCGGATACACCTCGAGCTTGGTCGGCACGGGTACGAACAAGAAGTCGACGCCCTGCTCGTCGAGCAGCTTCTTGAACTCCAAGATCACCGGCAGCGGGTTCTTGCCTTTGCGTTGCCGCTCCAGATCCCCTCCGGTGACGTATTCGAGATCGTTGCGGTAGAACAAGAACCCGTCTTGACCGGCCAGCGCCTTCACCTTGGGAGGCAGGGCTTTCAGCCGTTTTTTCAGCGCGCTGTGGGTGGGCGCGAGCTTGCTGGTCCACTTTGCCCAAGAGCCCTGCGCGCCGAGCTCGCGTTGTACGGTCTCCAGCGCCAACGCGGTGTTGGGAGTCGGCTTGGTCTTGCTCAGCCGAACGGCGGGCTTGGATGGGGTCGCGGCCGCAGGCGCCTCGCCCTCACCGCGCACGAGAAACACGTTGTAAGTCGGCTTACCTTGCGGCTTGCCGCGCAGCACGATGGTGGGCGTCGCAAAGGTGCGGCCGCTCAGCTCTTGCTTGATTTCGTCTTCGGTTTGCGCGTCGGGCCAGCTCGGGCCCACCGGCATGAGGTCGGTGTTGAACGACGGGTACCAATACGAAGACAGCTGGTTCGCCCAAGCCTTCACCTCGCTCGGAGACAGCACCGGCTCGATGTAGTCCTTCTGAATGGCGGCCACGAGCGCAGCCGGCACCGCGCTCGCCGCGACACGGCCGTACAGCTCCGGAAAGCCGTCGCCGTCTTGATCGGGGGAGCCCGCGAACGGCTTGAACCACGGCTGAAATTCCACTTTGGCCCACACCTCGACCGCGCCCGCGCTCGCCTGGTGCAGGTACAGCTCGCTCAACGATTGACCGGACGTACCGGGCGGTACCGGTAGTCCCCAGCGCTCACTGCGCACGGCCGAACCGACCTCGGCCAAGGCCGCGGCTCCTTCGACTTTGCGCGCTTGCAGGAACTCCGAGAGCGGCGCAAAGGCGAGCGCCTGCTGCTGCTCGGCCCGCGACAGCGGCGTCTTCGTCACGTCGCCGGTCAAGCTGCCCGATTCGAGCTGCCCCGCGAAGGGGTGCGACGTATCGGGGTGGCCCGAGTCCGCCATGGGCGTTTCGGGCTCCGGATCGGCGATCATGAAGTTGGCGTGGTAGGCCGCGTAGTCCAGGGCCGCGCGCGTGGGACGCGTCACTTCGCGCACCCAAACTTGCGAGCGCGTTCGCGCGTAGCCTTCGTTCAACGTGTGCACGGCCGCGTGCTCGCTGGGCGCGGCCGACGCGACCTCGCCCCAGGGAGACTTGGCGGTCCCCGCGTGACACGAGAGCACGAGCAACACGGCTCCCGCGCCCAACAACCTCACGACCCGAAGCCTCCGTTCACGCTGCGTCATAGCGACCTCGTCGGTAGTTCCACATCACGCGCAATACCCGCAAACCGTACGTCAGCGGGTTCAAGTGCGAAATTTCGTCGCCGTAGTGCGTCGGCACGGGGGCCTCTCCCACCAAGAGCCCGCGAGCGCGCGCCGACGCGATGACCTCCAGGTCGAAGTCGAAGCTGTCGGACAACGCGGCGAAGGGCAGCGACAGCGCGCGCGGCCCGTACAGCAGATAGCCGCTGTGATAGTCGGTCAAAGCCAGCGACAGGGTACGGTTCTCGATCAGATTCAGCAGCGCGTTGCCCAGGTATTTGTACAGCGGCATACCGCCCTGCAGGGCCGTCCCCGAAGCGATGCGCGAGCCCTGTAGGAGGTCCAGCCCGCGGCTCGAGAGCGCGCGCAGCAAGTCCGGCAGGGCCTCGGGCGCGTATTGCCCGTCGGCGTGAATGCAGGCCACGAGGTCGGGCGGCCCGACCCGCGCGGCGGCCAGCCCGTCTTTCATGGCCGCGCCGTAGCCGCCGTTGCGGGGCCGGCGCAGCAAGCTGAGTCGAAACCCGGCGGGGGCGTAGCGCTCGACGCGCCCAGCCGTATCGTCGACGCTTCCGTCGTCAACGACCACGACGTGCTCGAGCCCGGAGGACACCAAGCCCGCCACTCGTTCGAGCACCGAGTCGATATAGCGGGCGGCGTTGTACGCCGGAATCACCACGGCCAGCTTCATGCGGAGCTGGCCAGCTTCAAGGGCGCCGTCGCGGCCGCAATGCGCGCTCCGTAGCGCTCGCAGTAGTCACGCACGATGCCAGGCAGGGCCTCGTCCAGCGTCCGCTGCGGCATCCAACCGAGCAGCTGCTGCGCTTTTTGCACGTCGGGAATGCGCTCGCGCGTGTCGTCATAGCCCGGACCGTAGAATTCTTCGGCCGTCACGGCGCGAAACTGCGCGGGCGCGCGACCTGGAAAAAGCTCGGCGAAAGCCGCGGCGAGCCGCCGGGCGAGCTCGGCGATGCTGACGTCGTTATCGGGGTTGCCCAGGTTGAAGATCTGCCCCCTGCTCTGCTTGGGCCGCTCGAGCACCCGGCACACGGCCTCGCTCATGTCGCTCACGTCCATGAACGCGCGCCGCTGCTCACCCCCGCCCACCAGCGGCAGCGGCTCTCCGCGCAAGAGCGCGTTCATGAAGCAAGCCAGCACGCGGGGGGTGCCCTCGCCGTCGATACCGGGCAGAAAGTCCATGCGCGGTCCGATGGTATTGAAGGGCCGAATGATCGTAAACGGCAGCGCTCCGTGCTGGCCGTGGGCCCAGATGACCCGCTCCAAGAGCTGCTTGGCGCAGGCGTAGGTCCAGCGCTCGCGCCCCACGGGCCCGAGCAAGAAGCACGAATCGTCTTCGTGCATACGCGCGGCCGGCTGCCCTTGCGCGTCGAGCGCGGCCCGGCCGTAGACCTCGGCCGTCGAGAAGTGAATCAGCCGCACGGCGCGCTCGGCGCAGCGCTGCACGAGCGGGAGCAAGTGCGTGAAGCTGGCGTCGATGACCTCGAGCGGAATGGTGGAGTACTGGGCGGGGTTACACAGCGCGGTAAGCGAGATGACGACCTGGCAACGCTCGGTCACGCCCTCCACGAGGCCCGCTGACTCCACGCGTGCCTCGATGCGGCGCACGCGCGGGTCGCGGCCCTCGAGCTTGGCCAAGTCGACGTCGACAGCCTCGATTTCACAGGAAAAGCGCTCGAGCAGCGCCGGTACCAAGTGCGAGCCGAGGAAGCCGCCCGCGCCCAGTACCGCGATGCGCGCGGCGCTCACGGCGCTCCTGCGCCTGGGATGAACACGTCCGGCCAGCGGTCGTTCGCGGAGTTGTAGGTCAGGCGCGCGGCCTTTTCCGGCGGCGTGCCGACCTCCCACAGGTAAATCTCGTAGTCGGCGGTGTCGTGGTCGTGCCCGCGCTGGGTGATGCCCCAGACCATCCACTTACCGTCGCGCGAGAGCTGCGGAAAGTACTCGTGCGAGCGCCGCCCGGGGAGATCCATGAACTCGAGCTTGTCTTCGTCGACGTCTTTGGGCGGCGTGCCACTCTCGATCGGCATCTTGAGCACGCGGCTACCGCCATTGCCGGTGGGATGAACCCAGTAAATGGCCGCGTGATCCGGGGTCCAGTTCACCTGACAACCGAGGCCCGTTTGGGTCCAGGTCTTCTTGGCGATGTTCCAGATGCCGGTCTCGCGCTTGGACCCGCGCAGCGTAATGGCGATGAATTTGCCGTCGCTCGATAGCTCCGGTTGCTGCAAGAGGGCGCCGTTCAGGTCGGAAACGCCTTCGCTATCCATCAACTGCGTCTCTTCGCCGCCGAGCTTGCTCCTGAACACCTTAGTACCGCGCACGAACAAGATCTCATCGTCGGAGATCCAGCTGCCCCAGCTCGCGCTCTCGACCACCTTCTTGGCTTCGCTGCCGTCGGGTTTGATGGTGAAGATGTCCCACTTTTCGCTGGTGTTGGCGTCGCGCTCGCTGACCCAGCCCTGCTTGCTGCGGCAGAACAAGATTTGGCTACCGTTGGGCGAGAAGCGCGGAAACCAATCGACCTGGTCGCCTTTGGTGATTTGCGTCACGTCCGAGCCGTCGGTCTTCATCGTGAACAAATCGTGATTTCCCACGCGCGAGCTCGACCAAACGATGGTGCCGTTGGCCTTGCCGCCAACCTCACGCATCAGGGCCGCGGCCTCGGCGGGCGGGGCTTCGTCGGCTCCTTTCGGAGGCTCGCCCCCGAGAGACGAGCAGCCCAAGAGCGCTGCGCAGCACACGAAACCGATTTGCTTGAGAGGTGAACGGAGGGTCATCGAGCTTGTCCTTTAGCGGGCTGACTCACGAGAGGTGAGAGGGCAGCCGCCGGAGCGGCCGTGGGAAAACAGCGACTGAACCCCGCGCGCACGCCGAGAGGCGCGTAGCCGAGGTCGGTCATGGCCTGGGTGGGGTCGAGATCAGCGTCATTGACGATGCCGGCAATGGCGCTGGACGTGAGAGGAGGTCGCTTCATGAATAGCGCCAGGAGCGCCGCGAGCAAACGGCAGAACCATACCGGCAAGTGCAGAAACGGACGCGGCCGATCGTGATGCAGCAACAAGAGCTGCGCCAGCTCGCGCATCGAGATCGCCTCGGCGCCGCTGAAGTTGTAGGTCTGGCCGTGCGCCACGGGCGCGTTCGCTAGGCGCACCAGCCCGTCCACGATGTCCTCGGACCAGACGGGCCTTTTGAGCGCGCGGCCTGCGCCGATGAATGGCACCACGGGAAAGCGGCGTAAATACGCCAAAAACATCATCAACTCTTGGCCTCCGCCTTGCTCGTAAACCAGCGTGGGCCGCACGATGGTGTACGAGAGACCCGAGCCCTGCACCAGCCGCTCTGCCTCGAGCTTCGACTCGGCGTAGCGGGTGCGACGCGGGTAGACGACCGACGCCGACGAGACGTACACGAAATGTGGCACATTGGCCCGGCGCGCTTCCGCCACCAAGTGTGCGGTGCCGTCTCGGTTCACGCGCCGAAACACCGCGGCGTCGTGGGAGATGATCACGGCCGCCAAATGGTAGACCAGATCGACGCCCTGGCAGACGCCGGCCAGCGAGCTGGCGACGCTCACGTCGCCTTCGCGCACTTCGCAGCCAAGGGCTTCGACCCGCGCGCGGAGCGGATCGCCCGGCAAGACGAGCGCCCGCACCTGCCAGCCGGCGCTGCGCAGGCGGGCGGTCAGGCGCGCCCCCATCACGCCGGCCGCGCCGGTGACGAGGACAGTGGGCACGCTAGGGGGCCTCCGGCGGCTTCGGCTCGGGGAACTCCAGCGGCTTCCAGTCCCCAACGGAGAGCTCGCGTGACGCGAACTCCCAGATGACCACGCGCTTACCCGCCAAGCGATCTTGTCCCGCTAGTAGCTCGCGCGAGAGCGCTTGACGAGTCGCGAACGCGCCGGAATCGTTCTGGGCGATCACGTCCAGCGGGCGACCGAGCGCGAGGGCCAAATGGGGCGCCAGGCCCGCCGCGTTGCCCCAGCCCATGCCCTCGAGCGAGAAGATGTTGGTGAAGCTGTCGCCCATGAGCAGCACGTCCGCGCTCGAATCGGGCTCCCACGGCGCGCCCGAAGAGTCTTGCACTTGGTGCACCTGGATCGTCTGCGGTTGGAAGAGCTGCTGCTCTTCGGGCAGCTTGAGCATGTCGACCAAGTCGCCCACGCGCGAGGCGGGCTGAGCCACGACCTGCCAGCTAGGCTTTTGAGCGGGCTCGCTGAGCACGCCGAGGCCTGCCACCAGCTCGCCCAGGTCGCGCGCGATACGTTCCATGAACGGAGGCGCAAAGTGAGTATCTTGCGTGAGAAAGAGCGACTCCGTCGCCCCCGCGCGGGCGCTCTTGCGCGCGTCCAGCACCGCAACTCCGCCGGCGCGAAGCTCGCTCAAGAAGCGTTCGTAGTCGGCGTTCTGCACGACCCGACCGCTCGCGGCCCGGCCGTGCAAAGGGCCCGGCTCGAGGGCGGCCTTGTCGGGCATGGGCAAGAGCACCAGGCGAATGCCTCGCTTGGCCAGCGTACGCTGGAACGCAAAGATGGCCGGCCGCGGATCGGCGTGCAGCGGCTCTTGGCCCGCGTCGATCGCCTCTCTTTCTCGGCCATGCAGGTGCGTGGGCTCGAGGAAGCCAGGGCCCCCGACGTGGAGCACTCCAGGCGTGTAGTAGAGCCAGCCGTCCTGCCCCACGACCGCCAGCTTGTTGCCGACCCGACCTAAGCGCGTGAGCAAGAGCTGCATGCGCGGCTGTACCCAAGCCTTGGCATACGAAGCGTCTTCGATGCCCTTCTCGACCTGGCGCAGATTCTCGGAGGTGGGCGGGCGCCGCACCAGATCGGTCAGCGGAGATTCTTCGTCCTCGCGATGCTCAAGGTAGGCCTGGGCCAACGGTACCGCGTAAATGGCCGCCAAGAACAGCAGCGTGAGCAGCCACGCCATGCCGCGGCTCACGTCGGTGGCGATGATACCGCGGCGCAGGTTCTCATCGTGAGATGGATCCGTCGGGCCGCCTCTGGATTCGACGACCGCGCGCGAGGCGGGCAAGGTGCTTTGCATCGGCTGGGCCTAGAACTGAAAGTACAGGAAGGGGTTGATGGTCTGGGTCCACATCATCAGCGTGGCCAGCACCATGGCGGCCGTCGCGAACGCGACGCGCGGCAGAGACAGCCGCTCGGTGAGCTGCCAGCTGTTGGGCATGCCGAACACCACCACGGCCGACACGGCGAACAAACCCACGTAGTACTGCGGGTGCAGAGCGCCGGCCACGATGTCGGCCGAGGCCGAGGCCGTACCTAGCCCAAACAACGAGCCCATGTAGTGAAGCGCCTGCCCCAGCGTCTTGGCGCGGAAGAACACCCAAGAAAGGCACACGATCAGGAAGGTGCAAGCCACGCTCACGCCTGGCGGCAGACGACGCAGCGGGTGCGCTTTGCCCAGCTTCCGTTCCAGACCCAGCATGCCGCCGTGGATGCCGCCCCAAATCACGAAGTTCCAGCTGGCCCCGTGCCACAGCCCGCCCAGCAGCATGACCGTCATCAGGTTGATGTACGTCCGTAGCGGCCCTTTGCGGTTGCCGCCGAGCGGAATGTACAAGTAGTCGCGCAGCCAGGTGGACAAGCTGATGTGCCAGCGCCGCCAGAACTCGGTAATGCTGCGCGACTTGTACGGGGAGTCGAAGTTCTGAATCAGGACGAAACCCAGCATCAAGGCCAGCCCCACCGCCATGTCCGAATAGCCGGAGAAATCGAAATAGATTTGGAAGGCGTAGCCGAACAGGCCGAGCCAGGCGTCGTAAAAGTGCTTGTCGCCAGCGGCGAAGGCCGTATCGGCAAGGTGGCCCATGGGGTTGGCCAGCAAGATCTTCTTCCCCATACCGAGCGAGAAGAACGCCACCCCTCGCGCAAACTTCTCGAGCGTGTGCTTGCGCACGCGCATCTGCTCTTCGAGCGCGGCGTAGCGAATGATGGGACCGGCCACCAAATCCGGGAAGAACGCCTCGAAGCACATGTAATCGGTGAAGCGGCGCATGGGCCGAGCGTCACCGCGGTACACGTCGATGGCGTAGCTCATGGCCTTGAACGTGTAGAAAGAGATACCGACCGGCAGCACCACGTGGAGCACGGGCACGATGTCTTTCGAGCTGCCGAACAACGCCGCCAGGGCGTTCACGTTCTCGGCGACGAAGCCGGTGTACTTGAACGCCGCCAGCAGCCCCAAGTTGGTGACGATCGACGTGGCCAGCACCGCCTTCATCTGCCGCGTACGCACCACTTCGGGGCCGATCACCGGCGGCAGGCCGTCGACGTCGGGCAAGCGCGACATCTTCAGCAGCAAGATGCCGCACACGTAGTCGACGCTCGAGCCAAAGAACATGATCACGGCCCAGAGCGGGTTGGCCCAGCCGTAAAACACGTAGCTAGAGACGGCGATCAGCGCGGCGCGGGCACGAAACGGCAGCGCGTAGTAGAGCGCCAGCACCAGCGGCAAGAAGTAAAATAGGAAGATCTGGCTAGAAAAAACCATACGTGGCTCACGGGGCCCAGAAACGCCAGCCCTTGTCCTTCATAGTCTGGAAAGCCCGCTGCACCCACAAGCGCTGGCCGTCGAAGTTGAAATGGTGGTCGTCTTCCATGGGCACGCCATCGGCCGAAACGAGCGCAAAATTCGACACCACGCTCGGCACCTTAGCGATTTGCGGCATGATAGCCGTCGCCACGGCGCCGCCGACGGCGAATTCACCGCTGCCGTCGACCTCGTAGTCGTTCATCAACGCGGGTAGGTTGGGCTCGCCCACGTCGTTGCGGATGGCCGTCACGAGCTTGTTGATGCAATCGGGAAAGCCGTTCACGTCCGTCGCGCTGCCGTGCCGCTCGGTGATGCCGAGGTAGATGAAGATGCCACCGAAGGTGACGCGCCCCTTGATGGCTTTGGGTGCCGCGATCAGCCCATCGTAGTACAGCGCGCCCGGCAAAAATTGTGAGCAATACGCCGAAGGCTCGCCGTAGCCGAGCGAGATGAAATAGTAGTCGGGCGCGGCCATGGCCGCCTCTTTGACGAGGGCCGTACCGGGGCCTGCCCCCGGCCCGCCCGCGGTCTTCGGCTCGATGGCGAGCGTGGGAGAGGAGCCCGCGTGGTACATGTATGCGTGGGGGTTGGTCTCGCTCATGTGGTACGCGCGCGAAGAGCCCGGAGAGCGCGCCTGGCCGGCCATGTTCGAATGACCGACGTGGATGAACGCGATCGCCTTCTCTTTGGGTACGTTGACCCCGCCGAGGGTGATGGTGACGCCCGAAGCTGCGCCCGCCGTGGCGCCGCCGCCGACGCTCGCGCTGCCGCTTGCGCCGTTCGCGTTGCCGCCGCTACCTGGCGTCCCGCCCGTGACCATCCCGGCTCCGCCGATGCCGGGCATGACGCCCGCGCCGCCCACGCTGACCTGGCCGCCGGAGGTCGCGGTGCCCGCGGTGGGCGTCACTACCGCCATGCCACCCACGGGTGGCCCGAAGTCGTCGTGCGTCGAGACGGCTTGCGTTTCGTGAGGGTGCTCGACGACGCCGCAAGCTGCCGCGCTGACCACCAGCAGCGCGGTGATCGATCGCCCTGACCCGGAAAGACTCCTATAGAGATTTTTCTTCATCGCCGGTTCTCCTCCAGAGTGGCCAAAAGCTCCGTCGCTTCGTGGTCGAAGGGGCGCACGCGCAAGCTACGCCGCAAAAATTCCAAGCTTTGCCGCGCTTCTCCGCGCCGCAGCGCGACGCGCGCCATCAGGTTCAGGCTGCCCACGTCATCGCGGTCGGCGCCCAATTGCGCTCGAGCGAGCCGTTCGGCCGCGATCAGATCGCCAGCGGCAAAGCGGACCCTCGCCTCGAGCGCGCGCGCTTCCGGCGTTTGCACGCCGGCCAGAGCGCGCTCGGCTTGGCCGAACTGCCGAAGCACGCCGTGCAGCGTCGCCAGGCTGAGGCGGGCGGCGTCGTGCAGCTTGGGTAGACCGGAGAAGCGCCGCTCCAGCTGCGCCAAGATACGCTCTGTCTCGTCGGCTTGGCTGAGCGGCTGCTCGGGCAGCTCACGTGTCGCGTCGCGACGGCCAAACAGCACCTCGGAGCCGTCCGTGAACAGCAGCTTCCAGTCTTGGCTCTCGTACAAGTGAGCGATCAAGCGCTGATAGCGCTCGGGGAACATGACCGGCAGGACCACGTAGCGGAACTGGTGGCGCGCCTGAAAGGCTTCGAAACGCTCTGGCTCGTCGGCGAGACGCAGGTACTCTGCGAACTCGTCCGCCGAGCGCAGCACGAGCCGCGTGTCGATGTAAGGACGAAAACGCGGATAGAGCCGCCAGATCAGGTAGCCCCCGTGGTGATCGGCCGAAAAGACGTCGCCGCCGTCGGGGAGCGCCGCCAAACGCCGCGCGCTCTCGGCCGGCACACGGAACGGGCTCGGCTCCGTCAACGCCGACTCGCCCGCAGCGGCCGTAGCCGAGGTGAGCAGCAGCCCGGCGAGCAGCGCGGCCTGGAGCGCGACCGCGAAGTGCACGGCGCGGCGACGCACGGCCCACACCGCCAACCGCCGCAGCGGCGGAGCGAGGTAGGTGGCCACCAGCGGTGCCCCCATCCAATACAACAAGAGCACATTGCGGTTGCTCATCAGCGCGAGCCCCGCGAAGCCCAGCAAGAGCACGGCGTGGCTCAAGAGCAAGCGCCGCCCGGCCAAGAGCACCGACAGCGCCAGCAGCGCCAAGCACCACTTGAAGTGCCAGAATTCCCCACCGGAGAGGCGCTCGAGCTCGAAGGGCGGCAGGTTTTCGGCCACGTGCTGGGCAAAGATTTGATGCTGGCCGGGCAACAAGCGCGCAAGCAGCGTGGCGGGCAAGGCCGCGCCCTTCACGCCAAATGGCGTGGCGCACAGGGCCAGCAAGCAACCAACGAAGGCCATTGCCAGGTGCTTGGAGCGAGCTATTGCCGGTCGCCCAGCGCTCGCGGACTCGCGCGCAAAGGGCCAGGCACGCGTGTGCCCGAAGCAGCCTTCGCTCAACGCGCCGAGCAGGTAGGCCCCCACGACGAACGGCCCCAAGGCCGAGAGTCCCTGAAAATTAGCCCAGACCAGCTGCAAGACGGGGAGCACCCAGAGGCGTCTCACCAAACCGTCGCGCCGAAACCGCTCGAGCTCGAAGAAGAAGAGCGCGAGCAAGACGAGCGTGCCAATCACCGGCCGAACCAACAATAGCGAACGCGCCGCCAGGAGCCCGGCGACCAGTACCGTGACGAGCACGCTCCGCGCCCACGGGCCGCGGCGCCCCTCGAGGGCGAAGTACAGCACGCTGGCGCCCAGCCCGAGCAGCGCACACTTGGCCAGAACGAGCCCGGCGATACCGAACGCCTGGTGGAGCGCGTGCACCGCCAGCTGAAAGAGCCAATGCACGTCGGGCCAGCTGCGCCCCGCCGCGCTGACCGAGAAAGGATCGGTGAGGAGCAGGCCCCCGCGCGCGACCATTTCTCGCCCGGCAGCGAGATGCCACCAGATGTCGCCATCGGCGGACGGGGCGAGCCCCGTGGACGCCGCGCCCACGCCCAGCACCGCCGCGCCGAGCGGCGTGCGATAGCGGAGCAATGGGGCGAGCTTCGACATGGTTGGCTCAGAAAGGCGAGATGGTGAACCCCAGGCCAGCCGTCCACGGTTGCAAGCCAGCGTCCCCGCTGCCGCTCGCGGCGCCGTCTACGACGCCTCGCTTGTCCCAACCGAACGGCAGCGAAACGCCGGCCAGGATGGCCAGCCAGTCACTCGACCATTCGACGGCGAGCGTGCCGGTGACGGCCCAAAGCTGTACTTCCTGGACTAGCCCGCGATCGAGATCGGGACCGAAGAAATGCGATAGCGAGAGGCCCAGCGACGGCACCAAGGGTCCGGCGAAGTAGCCGCCGTAGCCGTACACGGCCGCCGCCGGCGCGCGATAGTTGCCAAACTCGTTCTTTCCGCCGCGATAGCCAAACGAGCCGCCGACCACCATCACCCCCCACATTTTGTCGATCGTGTGATCGAGGGTGAGGCTGCCATTGACGCGGCCGAGCCCGAGTTGCTTCTCTTGCGTGAGAGGGATGGTCCTGAACTTGGCGTTGTTGGCGCCGGTGGGCGCCGCTACGAGCAGCGTGAGGCTGGTAGCGTTGATCTCACCGAAGCGCCGCGTGAGAAATCCGGCAACGTCGCCCACGCCGGAGTTGGAGACGTCCACCGGCAGGCCGTACATGTCGCGGTAGTATTTGTAGAGCAGCGGAACCGCGAGCCCCACGTTCCACTTTTCGCCCAAGTCTCGCGAGATTTGGCTGGTGAGGCTGAGGTTGTAGCCGTCGGACAGGTGCGTGTAGGTCGCGAGTGACTGCAGTTGGAACAGACCTCCCGTCACGCTGCGGCCGATCCACTTGATGCCGCCGCCGGCCCCGGTGGAGCTGCCAGCGCCGCAGCCACCGATCGTCTCCCAGCTAGCCAAGAGGCCGTCCAGCCGTGAGACGCGTAGCGACAACCCCGGCTCGAGCCCTAGGCCTCTACGGCCCGGCTCGCGCAGGGCTTGCTGGAGTTGAGCCAACCTGGCGTTATTTTGCTGCGCTGCACGTTCGGCCGCGAAGAACGGGAAGCTGGCGACGGCTGCGAACGCGCACGCCACCAGCCACGCCCCGAGAGGGCGCATTCGTGGGAAATCCAAGCGTGTTTCTCCTGCGGGGGATGATCAGGCGGGGTCTACTTGGAGACACCAATACCGAACGCTCTTGTGATCCGTCGCAGCGTACTCGTCGACCAGCGCACCCTTCCAGATGGCTTTGAGATCGGCGCTCAACTTCAGCTTGTGCACGTCGCCCTTGTTGAAGGCGCGGAGCTTGCCGCCCACTTGCTCCTTCATTTTGTCTTTGATCTTGGAGCGAGGGACGAGCGGCTTGTAGTGCGCAACGAGGATGAACTGCTTGTCCAGCGGGCCGCCCTGGACTTGATAGCGCATCACGTAGGCGTAATCGTAGAGGTCGTCGGGCGGCATCTTCGACGGAATTTCCACCAACTTTGCCGTCACCTCGAGCGGGGCCGCGGCCTCGGCGCGAGCGTTCGTCACCACACCGGTCACACCGAGCACGAGTAGGCTCACGAACGCCTGGCGACCGAAACGTCGCTCCTTCGAATGATTCATCGCGTGGGGGTCCTTTGAAACGGAGCGCGTCTGCTGATCAATGGGACCTGAGGAAGGAAACTTCGTCTTTCTCGCATGAACGAAATCGCCACGCTCGGGTCCTGAGCTACAGCTATCCGCTGCAAAAGCAGCGAGCGCCGCAACGACAGAGCACGCAAATGTCGCACTAGTCCATGCAGTGTCCGCAGCCCGGTAAATCAGGCGCGCTCTCAGCGGATTTACGACGTTTCTGACGCGAATATCCCCTGCTGATGGCCAATTCGTACAGCGGGTGTCGAATTAGAGAGTGTGTGTGGAACGCCCACCTACGCCGAGGGGTCCAGGTAACGACCTTTTGCTCCGAGTCCGCTGGCCCCAGCGCGCCGCGACCGCCAACAGGGCGGCCGGTAGAAAAAGGTGGCCGGCCCCAAGCTGGTGAGCCGGCCGTTGCCCAGGCGCTGGAACTACCAGCGCGGCCCCGAAGAAGTGACCGGCGGTCGAGGTTGCGATGCTCTGCGCCACGAGCTTCGTAGCGGAGGCGTTCTTGGCCGCCGCGCTTTGCCCCAGCGATGCTGGGGCAGATTCTCGAACGCGAGCTCATGGCAAAACGCCAACGCCCCGTGCGCCGGCAGCGAAGCCCGGCCGCGAGACGACGCCTATCGAGATCACCAGGCGCGTCGCCTTGCGCCCTGCGCTGCGAAGCAGATCGCGGATGCGGAGCATCGGCTGGTGCTAGACCCGCGCTTCGCGTCGCGCGGCGTGCCACGCTTCGTGCTCGTGCTCGGGCTCGGGCTCGGGCTCGGCGCCCACGAATCCAAACACCAAAAACGTTGGTCGCAGCTCGGGCGCGGCCGAAGCGCTTGCACCCATCGAGGCAGAGGCAGAGGCCGAGCCGGGCTCAGTCGGCCCGCTCGCCAGCAAAGCCGCGCCAATCGGGTGCTCCCCGGGCGGCTCGCCGTGCGCTACCTTAGCGAGGCTTCATGCTCGACAGCCGCGTCTGGTGCGCTTCGGCGCTGCTCTGCATCGCGGCGTGCTCTTTCCCCGCTTATCAGATCGCCGAGAGCCCGCCAGGGCCGAGCTGCACCGATCACCTCCAGAACGGTGAGGAGTCGGGCGTCGACTGCGGCGGCAACTGCAAGGCATGCACCCAGTGCGACAACGATAAGCAGGACGGCGACGAAACCGGCGTGGACTGCGGCGGCAGCTGCGCGGTCTGTCCGGCCTGCAACGACGAGCTACAAAACGGCTCCGAGAGCGACATCGACTGCGGGGGTACGTGCGCCCAGCGCTGCCAGACCAGCCAACGCTGCCGCGAAGACGCGGACTGCGCTTCGCTGAGCTGCAACGTGGTGTGCCAGGGGCCCGATTGCCACGACCAAGTGCGCAACGGGCAAGAGACGAGCACCGACTGCGGCGGCAACTGCCCCGGGTGCTCGAACGGAAGCGCCTGCCACGTCAACGGCGATTGTGAGAGCGGGCGCTGCCAGGGCGAGGTGTGCGTGGCCGCGAGCTGCACCGACGGCGTGATCAACGACCTCGAAACGGACGAAGACTGCGGAGGCGACGAGTGCGCGCCCTGCCCGCCCGCCAGCCATTGCCGGCGAGATCGAGACTGCGAGAGCAAGCTGTGCAGCGCCGCGCAGGTTTGCACCCAGCCAACCTGCACCGACAGCGTGAAAAACCAGGGCGAATCGGACACGGATTGCGGCGGGCCCAGCTGCAACCCTTGCGGCAAGGGCAAGAGCTGCTCCGTCACCAGCGACTGCTCGTCCGAGCTTTGCCAAAACGGTACCTGCGTGCCGCTCAATCCGTCGGGGCAGCCGCTCAACCGCGCTCTTTGGGTGATGACGTCGTCGGAGACCGCGAGCGAGGCCGGCCTCGACGGGCCCTTCGACGGAGACATGAACAGCTGCTGGGTATCGGGCACCGATCAGCGCAGCAAGATGTGGGTCGAGCTCGATCTGGGGCAGACCGAGATTTTCTTCAGAGCGCTGATGGTCGTCACGGCCAGCGCCCACTCCCAAGATTTTCCGGGCGACGTCGACGTGTTCGTCTCGAACGACGGCAGGTTCGGCGCGCCATCGCGCAGCGAGCGGGGCAACCAATGGACCTGGATCGATTTCCCGAGCGCCCAGGTCGGCCGCTACGTTCGCTTCGAGATCACCAAGCCGGCCCCAGGCGTCTGGTGGAGCATCAGCGAGCTCAACCTCTATGACTGAGTTGCTGTAGACCTGCGGCGGATGTGGGGAGGTGTACGCGATGCAGCAGCGGCGGACGGGCGCCTGACGCCTCTTTTGGGCGGATTGATTGTCAGTGCGCCCCTGCCCCGTCTAAGTTGAGGACGCCGGCTTTCTTTTCGAGAGGTCATTTCATGTTCCAACGCTCTGGTCTCGTTTCGCTCTGTTTCATGGGTCTCGCTGCGCTGGGTTGCAGTAAAGAGACGACATCGTCGTCGAACATCAAGACCGGCGGTATCGCCGCGCTGATCGACGTGTACGCCGACGACGACGCGACGGCCACGGTTCACGTCGAGCTGAGGGTCGGCGGCTCCAGCAGCAACACCTACGTGGCGCTCGAGGGCGGCGACTCGCTGACAGCCACGGCCGGTGGCAAGACCAAGACGCTCACCTCCGTCGACACCGGCGTCTACGAAGCGGACTTCAGCGGCCTCGACGCCGGTACCGAGTTTCAGGTCACCTTGGACCGGCCCGACGACGACACCGCGAGCGACAATAGCGGCACCCTGCCCGATCCGTTCACGCTCGATGAGCCCCCCAGTGACCTGTCGCGCTCCGAGGATGCTCTTCTGCTCAGCTGGGCGCCCGCCGAAACGGGTGACAGCATGCGCCTGGAAATCGACGGCGACTGCATCTACCGCTACCGGCACGATATGTCGGATACGGGCATGTACACCGTCGCCGCGGGCAAGCTGGAGTCCACGGTCGACGACGACCCCGAGACCGACGAGGACGAGCGCGAGACGTGCGATCTCACCGCTCACGTCGAGCGCTTTAGTGAAGGCGCCGCGGACACGCAGTTCGACCCGGAGAGCTATTTCAAGCTGCACCAACGACGCTCGGCCAAGTTCACGTCGACCCCCTGAGCGGCCGCCAAGAAGGCGGCGCCTAGCGCCGCGCACACCCCGTGGCGACCTCGGTTCGGTACCGCGCCGCGCTAGTCAAGGCGCCCTGAGACCGTTGTCCAAGCCCGCGATGAGCGTCTGGACGATGGTCTCATGGGCGTCGCTCATCTTGAAGCGGGGGGCTCGCGCGAACGCCTCGCGCGTCGTGGGCTCCACCTCGGGCACTCGGTGCTCGTCGAACCAGCTCTTGAGGTGATCGTAGCGCCGGCCCACGTTCGACTCGCCATCTGCGCCGCTGAACGTGAGCTCCATCAGCACGAAGCCAATCGTTGCCAGCACCGCCGAGGACAAACCGGCGAGCGCTGCCGTCGGCGACATGCCGGCCGTGACCATCATGCCCAGCAGCCGTTCGCGCGGCGACGCCGACGTCGGCGGCGGAGGCGGCGCCGCCCGCGAGAGAATGGGCGTCCAACGTGGGTGCGCCAGCAGCGTGACGCGAACGTGGCGCGCCAGCGCCAATAGCTCCGACTGCCACGTCGCCTCGCCCGAGTCGGGATAGAGCCGATTGGACACCTCCATGTACATCAGGTCGAGCAGCTCTTCTTTGTTGGCAAAGTGAGTGTACAGCGACATGGGCGGTGCGCTCACCGCGGCGGCGACGGCGCGGATGGTCAAAGCGTCGAAGCCAACGTCGTCCACGACGCCGAGAGCGGCGCTCACGACTGATTCGCGAGTCGTGGATCCTCGAGGTCGTTGTTGTCGCATCGGGCTGGGAGCGAGAAGCCTGGTTTATCCGGGGACGGCCGCGCCGGCCACAAAAAGCACGATGCCGACGGAGCCGTGAGGCTCGTCGGCATCGCTCTCGAACTGGGCGATCCGGGCTCGCTAGGTTACCGAGCCCAGCTTCGGCTCAGTTTGCGCCGCCCGCGCCGCCAGCTCCGCCAACGCCGCCAGCGCCGCCGATGGCGCCGCCTTCACCGCCAGCGCCGCCGCCGGCTTCGCCGCCAGCACCACCGGCGCCACCGGCGCCGCCGGCACCACCAGCACCAGCGCCGCCGCCTTCGCCAGCGCCGCCGCCTTCACCAGCGCTCGCGCCGCCGATGTTGCCGCTACCGGCTTTGCCGCCGCTGCCACCCTTGCCACCAGTGGTGTTGCCGGCCTTGCCGCCAGAGGTGTTGCCAGCCTTGCCGCCGGTGCTCTGGCCAGCCTTGCCACCGTTCGTGGCGCCGCCCGGGTTCGTCATGTCGTCGTCGTCGTCACCGCAACCGCCGGTTGCGATACCGAGCACGAGCATCGCGATGCCCGAGGTACTAAGCAGAGACCTTACCAAGTTCATTTCATCATCTCCTGTCGAGTTGTTACCTGTTGCGGGAATCCGCCGGGGCCGAGCAACGAGGCACGACCCACCCCAGTGGCGCTTGCATAACACGAACTCGCGCGAGTACCACCTCGTCGTCAGGTGTGCGTTGCCCTGCCAGCATTCGCGAGATTGTTCCTGGCGACGTCAGAAACATTGCCGCCCCGCCCACAAACCCCGGAAAAGTCGTCTTTTCATCAGGGCGCGCGGGGCATCTAGCCGCAACCGAAAAGCGCGTGGCGACCGCGAGGCCAGATCCACCGCTACGAGAATACGCCGTTACAACCCTGGGGTAGAGGGCGCCTTCCACCGGCGCTCGCCGCCGGTCAGCGACCAGAGAGGAAGGGCAACAACTGGAAGACCCGCTCCGGGGTGTTGCGCACGATGGGCATGATGGCGCTCCAGAACGAGGGCACGTACGCCTCGGGAACGCCCGCATCCAAAGCGCGCACGATGCTGGTTGCAACGCGTGCCGGCTGAGCGAACAGGGCCGTTTTGGTGTGCGACTCGGTCATGGGGCTGTCGACGGGACCGAGCTTCAACGTCACCACGCGCACCCCCGAGCTAAACAGCCGCGACCGCAGCCCCTGCAAGTAAACGTTGAGCGCGCCCTTGGCGGCCCCGTACGTGTAGTTACGAGGCCGACCACGCTCACCCGCCACCGAGGTGATGACACCCACACAGCCGGACCGCTGCGCTTCGAGCAGGTTGGCCAGCGGGACCAAGAAGGCCACCACGCTGAGCAGGTTCGTACGAAAGATGGCCTCGGCCTCGGCGAAGCCGCGTTCGCTGGCCAGCTGGTCGCCAAGGTCGCCGTGAGCGATGAGCACGACGTCGAAGCCGCCGAGCGCATCGAGCGCCCCCGCGACCAGCTGCTCGACCCGCGTCGAGTCGGTGAAGTCGCCGAGCGCGCTGGTCACCTGGGCGTCACCAAGGCTGGTGAGCAATGCCTGGAGCTTGGTGCCGCTCCGCGCCAAGAGGTGCAAACGCTCGCCGCGCGCCGCATAAGCCCGGGCGACTTCGGCGGCGACGGCCGAGGTTGCTCCCACGATCAAAACGCGCTTGGCCATCGAGCCGCGACTATAGGCGGCGGCGAGCAGGAGCCTAGGGGAGCGAGGTCAGTCCGAGCCATTTCCTTGGAGCTTTGACCCGCGAGGCGGTAATGACAGCTTTGCCTCCATTTGCCGTAAAATGATACTTACCGCCTATGGCGGAGCAGGCGAAACACCGCGCGATCTCGAACGCATTGTCGAGCGAGATCGCCGCCGGCCAATACGCCGCATCCGGGCGCCTACCCAGCGAAGTCCAGCTCGTGAAGCGGTTTGGGGTGTCGCGCCCGACGGTCGCGCGCGCGCTCCGCGACCTCCAAGCCCAAGGTCTGGTCCTGCGTCGGGCCGGGTCCGGCACCTACATCGCGGACCAAGCGCCGCCCGCTCCTCCCGCTCGCCAGCTAGCGTTGATGATCCCGGGCAACCGCAGCACCGAGATCTTCGATTCGCTCTCCGACGAGCTCGCCAGCCTGGCGCGCGCGAGAGACTACACGTTGGTTTGGGGTGGGGCCGCAGGGCGCGACGACGACGCGGCTCGGACCGAGCAGCACGCGCTGGAAACGTGCGAGCAGCTGATCGAGCGAAGCGTGGCGGGCGTACTGTTCGCGCCCCTCGAGCTGAAAGATCGAGGCGAGCAGGCCAATCGCGCCATCGCCGCGCGCTTCAGAGAGGCCCGCGTGCCGCTCGTGCTGCTCGATCGTGATCTCGAAGCATTCCCGGCGCGCAGCGACCTGGACTTGGTGGGCGTCGACAACTTCATGGCGGGCTACCTCGTGGCCGAGCACCTCTTGAAGCTCGGTTGTCGCAAAATTGCGTTTCTTCGCCGCGCCCACGCCGCTACGGCCGACGCGCGAATCGCCGGCGTGCGCGAAGCGCTGGCGCGACAGAGCCTACACCTGGCCAACGACTGGCTGGGCGTCGCCGAGCCAGAGGACGCCCAGGTCGTGCGCCAGCTGCTGCAGCAGGCCCGGCCCGACGCCATCGTTTGCGCCAACGACCTCGCGGCCGCGCAGTTGCTCCGCGGCCTCGACCGGAGCGGCGTGCGTGTTCCGCTCGACGTTCGCGTGGTGGGCTTCGACGACGCCAAGTACGCGACCCTGGTGGGTGTGCCTCTCACCACCGTCCACCAGCCATGCCGTGACATCGCAAGCGCGGCCTTCCACGCGCTGCTCGAGCGGATTGCCGAGCCGTCGCGGCCCGCGCGGAGCCTGCTGCTGACGCCGCGCTTGGTCGTCCGCGAGTCTTGCGGCGCCCGCTTCCGAAGTCCCCCGTCGGCCCCCGAAACCGACGACCCGTAGGCCAAAACGGCCCCCCGTTCGGCGGGGGCCGGGCGTAAACTCAAAGGTCCGGCGCGGTCAAGCAGCCGCGCGCGAGCCAGGAGTCGTCATGGTCGAGTCGAGTGGTCGTACGGATACGGGCGCGTTCATCTCAAGCCTCGGTAAGGGTCGCGAGGCGTTTCACTCGGAGGTGACCGAATACTGTCTGCGCGTGGGCGAGCGAACGGCCGAAGACTTTTTGCGCAACTTCTCGTGCAGCAAGATCATGCTCGCTCTCAGCTCGCGGCCGATGGAGCGCGCGCGCATCATCAGTGAGCTCACCGGCGTCCACGAGCGCGTGGCCAACAAGCTCTCGCCCGAGAACTCGGGCGAGACGCTGCAGATCGCGCTCGATGAAGGCGTGACGACGCCCAAAGACATCGTACGCCTCTTTCAGCCCGACGACCGCCAGCGCTACTTGAACCGGCACGAGCTGTGGGCGTTCGACATCGAGGGTCAGCCGTGGAAGGCGTCGGACACGGGCTCGCACACGCGCGCCGAGAAGTATATCGCGTTCATCATGGAGCGCGCGATGGAGAACCTGCTCATCTCGCACGAAGACATCGTGTCGGCGCTGGGCGTGGTCAAGCTGGCCGGCTGGCTCCCGTCGGAGCTGCTAGGCCAAATCATCGAAGCGAGCCTGAAGAAGTCGGACAAATTCACCGAAGAGGATCTGCTGCGGGCCGCTCCGCCCGGCAGCCTGGTGAGCCACGTACCGCTCGACTACTTGTGGGACAAAGTGGTGGTCCCGTTGATCGCCGAGCAGCACGACTACGTGCCGAAGCCGGGGCAAGCCAAGCCGGGCCTGGACACCGAAGGCGGCTGGAGTCTGCGACCCGCCGGTGAGACCCCCAGCAAGCCCGAGGAGACGAAATCCGAGGAAGGCGACATGGTAGGCGAAGACGAGATCATCGAGACCGACGACGAGGTGCGGGCCTCTGACTCCGCTGGGCTGGGCATCCGCAAATCGGCGGCGTCTTCGTCCGAGCGCAAGGCGCAGCAAGGCTGACGGGCTCCGCAGGCGTGATGAAGCGCATCTCGCTGGGCCGTAGCGCGGCAAGCTTGCTCTTTCTAGCGCTGGGCGGGCTCCTACCCGGCGCCTGCGCCTCGGAACGGAGCGCGCTCGAGCCAGGCGACGACAGCGGCGCGGCGAGCTCTGCCGGGCGCGGGGGCAAGAGCCAGACGAGCGGCGGCAACGCCGGCAAATCCAGCACGTTCGGCGGGAGTGGCGGCGCGAGCGGCGGCGCGGGCGCGCTCGCTGGAACCGGCGCCGCCGAGGGCGGCGAAGCGAGCGAAGCGGGCGCGCCCGGCGCAGGCGCCACCGCCGTGGGCGACAAGTGCCAGCTGGACAGCGACTGCACCCAGGTCAAAGGGTCGTGCTTCGTATGTGAGCAGGCGGGCGCGGCCAAAGACTGCGTGGATCGCGGCCCTCCGGTTTGCGACAACAAGACCCTCGACCCCTGCGAAACGTGCGAGGTCGACGACGTCAAACCCTGTATCGAGCTGGGCCAACCCGGCGAGTTCAGCGGAGGCAACGCCACCTGTAAGGCAACTTGCGATGGCTGGGACACGTCGACCTGCTCGGTGTGCGGCAACCTCGAGGTCGAGCCGGGCGAAGAGTGCGACGGCGACGCCACGAACGGGGCCGGCGCGGGCGGCGCGGGCGGCGCCAACGCGGGCGGTGCCAACGCCGGCGGCGCCGATGCGAGCAGCGCGGCCGGCGCAGACGCCAGCGGCGCGGGCGATGCGCCGCACACCTGCCGAGACGAAGGCATCGCGCAAAATCCCAGCGTGGTTACGCCCTGTACCGACACTTGCCATTACGACACGACGGTGTGCAGCGGCTGCAGCAAAGGCGTGGGCCAATGCCTGGACGACGCCGACTGCACGGCGCCCGCCTGCGACGGGGTGGAATGCAAAGTGGGCACCAGCTGTGACATCGGTTGCGGCGGCGGCGGCAAGTCCTGTAGCGGCGTGCAGTGCAACCATCGAGCCAGCTGCGACATCACGTGCAACAGCAGCGGCGATTGCGCGGGCGTGGTGTGCGACAGCGGTTCGACTTGCGCGCTCGATTGCTCGGGCGGCGGGAGTAGCTGCGACGGCACCGTGTGCAAGGCCGGCGCGGCGTGCGCTTTCGACTGCTCCAACTCCGGGAGTTGCCAAGACGTCACATGCCAGCCCGGCGCAGCCTGCGATTTCGTTTGCAACGACGGCGGCAGCGTGTGTAGCGGCCAGGTTTCGTGCGCGGCCGGCCAGAGCTGCGAGTTCAGCTGCAACTCCGCGGGCAACTGCGCAGGCCTCCGGGTCACCTGCCAGGCCGGCTCGGCTTGCGATTTCTCGTGCACGGGCGGCGGCTCGGTGTGCCCGCAGGTAACGTGCGAAGAAGGCTCCGCCTGCACGTTCGACTGCGTGGGTGGCGACTGCAACGCGCCCACCTGCGCCGACGCTGCCTGCACCGGCAATTGAGGCCGCACCACGCACTAGCCGAAGCCCAGCCCCTGCACTAGGAGGAGCGCCGTGCTCGCATCCGAAAAACCGTTGGTGGTGGCCGCCGCCCCTGCCCCGCCACCAGTCGTGTCCGAGAGGCTGCTCATCTTCTTGATCGGCGCCATCCAGTTCGTGAACGTGCTCGACTTCGTGATGGTCATGCCCCTCGGCCCCGATTTTGCGGCCGCCCTCGGCATTTCGACGTCGCGCATCGGCCTGGTGGGCGGCAGCTACACGGCGGCGGCCGCTGTCGCCGGCGTGCTGGGGTCGCTGTTCCTGGACAAGTTCGACCGGCGGCCGGCTCTGGCCGTCGCGATGTTGGGGCTCGTGCTGGGCACCGCCTTGGGGGGCCTGGCGACCGGGTTGACCTCACTGTTGTTCGCGCGCGTGGTGGCGGGCTGCTTCGGCGGCCCCGCCACGTCCTTGTCGCTGGCCGTGATCGCCGACGCAATTCCGCCGGCGCGGCGCGGCAAGGCCATGGGCGCGGTGATGGGCGCATTCTCGGTCGCGTCGGTGCTGGGTGTGCCGGCCGGGCTCGAGCTGTCACAACGTCTCAGCTGGCGCGCGCCATTCTTCGCCGTCGCCGGCCTCGGCCTCTTGCTGGCCATGACGGCCGTCTTCTTCATGCCGGCCATGCGCGGGCACCTCGACGTGCCGCGCCGCCAAGGGCCAAAGGTCCCGCTGCTCGACTCGCTGACGGCGCTCTCGCTCCTGAATACCGCGCTGATCATGAGCGGCGTGTTCGCGGTCGTGCCCAACATCTCGGCCTTCGTTCAGCACAACATGGGCTACCCCCGAGAAAAGATCGGGCTCTTGTACCTGGTCGGCGGCGTCGCCAGCTTCGTGGCCATGCGGCTCGTCGGCGCCATGGTCGATCGCTTCGGCGCAACACCCCTGATCGTGCTCGGCACGGGCTTTCACGTCGTGGCCCTGGTAGCAGCGTTCATCGAGCCCATGCGCTGGCTGCCGGTGCTGCTCATCTTCACCATCTACATGCTGTCCGGCAGCGTGCGCATGGTGCCCATGCAAACGCTCGCCTCGCGCGTCCCCCGCGCCGAGCAACGCGCGCGCTTCATGTCGGCTCAATCAGCCGTACAACACGCCGCCTCGGCCCTCGGCGCCATGCTCGCCTCGCTCGTCCTGGTCGCCGCGCCCGATGGCAGCCTCAGCGGCATGTCGCAGGTCGCCTGGGCCGCGCTGGTGGTGGCTTGCCTGGTCCCCGTCGGCGCGCACGTGCTCGAACGCCGGGTCCGCGCCCGCGAGGGTACCGCCTAAATTCGCGCGACTTCGACCACGCCGGCGACCTTGCTCAGCGCCCGCATCACGTTCTTCAGCTGTGAGAGATCGGTACAGTTGAAGGTGAACACGTTGCGAGCGCGGCCGTCGTCCCCGGCGCGGCAATTGGCTTCGCTGATGTTGATGCTCTGGGCGCTGAAGGTTTGGCTCACGACCGCCAAGATGCCCGGCTTGTTGGTGGTGGTGACGCTGAGCTGCACGGGCCTGTTGATCTTGGCCTTCGAATCCCAGCTCACTTCGATGCGGCGCTCGGGGTCGGTGTCGAACGCCTTCATGCACTCGCGACGGTGAATCGTCACGCCGCGACCGCGCGTGATGAAGCCGATGATGGCGTCGCCCGGCAGCGGGTTGCAGCACTTGGCGTAACGCACGAGCACGTCGTCGATGCCGCTGACCTTGATGCCGCCCTGGTCACGCCCCGTGACCTTGCGCACGAACTGCTCGATCTTGCCCTGCCGCATCGAGGGCGGCGCTTCGCCGTTCTCGCCGCCGTGCGGGCCGTCTTTGAGCAGGACAATCACCTGGTCGGCGTCGATCTTGCCGTAGCCCACCTGGAGCAGCAGATCGTCGAGGTTGTACACGTCGAGCGCCGCGGAGACGCGCTTCACCTCGACGTCGTTCTTGGTGAACTTCGGAAAGCTGATACCAGCCGTGCGCATCTCGTTCTCGAGCAGCTCGCGGCCCAGGTTGATGCTCTTCTGGCGCTGCTCGGTGCGCAGGTGGGCGCGGATGCGCGAACGCGCCCGCGTGGTGACCGCGAAATCGAGCCAATCCTTGGTCGGCTGCTGGTGCTGCGAGGTCATGATCTCCATGACGTCGCCGCTCTTCAGCTTGTAGCGCAGGGGCACGATCTGCCCGTTGGCGCGCGCACCCGAACAGTGCTCGCCCACGTGCGAGTGAATGGCGAACGCAAAATCGATGGGCGTCGAGCCGCGGGGCAAGACGCGCAAATCACCCTTGGGGGTGAATATGTACACCTCGTCGGGGAAGAGGTCGATCTTGACGCTCTCCAGGAACTCGGCTGGGTCTTTGAGGTTCCTTTGAAAGTCGGCCAGCTCGCGCAGCCAGCTGAACTTCTCGGCGTCCTTCGGATCCACCCCGCCCGAGATGCGCTCTTTGTACTTCCAGTGAGCGGCCACGCCGTGCTCGGCCACGCGGTGCATCTCGTGGGTGCGAATCTGAATCTCGATGCGCTGCCGGCCAGGGCCGATGACCGTGGTGTGCAGCGACTGATACATGTTCGGCTTGGGCAGCGCGATGTAGTCCTTGAAGCGCCCGGGGATGGGCGTCCAGCGCGAGTGCATGGCCCCCAAGGCCGCGTAACAGTCGGCGACGCTCTCGACGTTCAGGCGGAAGGCGATGATGTCGTAGACCTGATCGAACTCACACTGCTGCTCCTTCATCTTGCGATAGATGGAGTACAGGTGCTTGGCGCGGCCGTTCACCACGGCCGCGAAACCTTGCTCGGCCAAGCGCGAAGTGATGGTCCGACACACGCTCTCGATGTAGTTGTCGCGCTCTTTGTTGGTCTTGGAGAGCTTGCCGGCCAGCTCTTTCTGCGCGTCCGGCTCGAGGTGCCGGAAGGTCAAGTCCTCCAGCTCGCTCTTGATGTTCTGCATGCCCAAGCGCCCGGCCAGCGGCGCGTAGATCTCGCGCGTCTCGCGGGCGATGCGCTCGATCGACTCGGGCTTCATGTGATCGAGCGTGCGCATGTTGTCGAGCCGATCGCACAGCTTGATGAGCAGGACGCGGAGATCCTGCGCCATGGCCACGACCATCTTGCGGAAGCTCTCGGCTTGGCGATCTTCCCGCGAGGTGAAGTTGATCTTACCGAGCTTGGTGACACCATCGACGATGGTGGCCACCTCGGGACCGAACTTGCCCTTGATCTCGTCGAGGCTGGCCGGCGTATCTTCGACCACGTCGTGCAACAGGCCCGCGCACACGCTAGCGGTGTCCAGGCGCAGATCGGCGATGATGCCGGCCACGCTCGCCGGGTGGATGAAGTACGGATCGCCGCTCTTGCGCATCTGCTCGCGATGCGACCACTCAGCAAATTTGTAAGCTCGCTCGATGAGCTCGACGTCCGCTGCCGGGTGGTAGCTTTGGACCTTGGTGACGAGTTCGTTTAATGCCAGCACGGGCTTACCTGCCCGAAACCGAACCGAAGCCGGCGGTGACGAGTGGTCAGGCAATGTAACACCAGCGGATGATGCTCGCCAAATGCCCTGCGCTTTCGCGGGCTTATGTGGGGCAGCAGGGGGCGCCGGGGTGCGCATCTGACCTTTAACGTGAGGCCGCCCCCGCCTCTGCGCAACGGCCCCGCGCGCATCCAAGGGTAGGCCTTGCCCCCGGTCGCCCAGCTGGGCGACCTCGCCCCAACCGAAACCAGGCCTCGCCCCTACCAAGACGACCAACGTCACTCGGAGAGCGAGATTTGGGCACGGAGATCGGGAGATCGGGAGATCGAGAAAATTCGGGTTTGGGTCGCGCGGCCCGGCACGAGCCTGCGGCGTTGCCGAGCGGCTCTGGCCATCTCGAACCCCAAAACCTCCCAATCTCCCGATCTCCCTGCGAAAATCTGGGAGCCGTACGACGACTTGCGGCCGCCGTTTACGCGGTCAGGGCGGCGGCGGGTTGGACTTGGGCGCGGAAGGCTTCGAGGTCGCGCAGGGCGCGCTCGGCCATGGCTTCGTACTTTTCGCGCTTCTTCAGCCGGCGACCGTCCCACGGCTCGAGGTGCGAAAAGGTGATGTTCGACGGTTGGTAGTCGGCGGCGTTGCGGCCCAGGTGGGTGACGATGCCGCCGAGGGCGGTGGTCGGCGGCGGCATCACCGGCTCTTCTCCGCGCAAGCGTGCGGCCACGAAGTATGCCGTCAGCAGCCCGCCCGCCGCGCTCTCGACGTAACCTTCGGTGCCCGAGATCTGCCCGGTGAAGTACAGGCCCGGGTCGGCGCGCAGCTGGAACGTCGAGTCCAGCAGCTTGGGCGCGTTCAAGAAGGTGTTGCGATGCACGGCGCCGTAACGCTGAAACTCGGCGTGCTTCAGGCCGGGGATACTGCGAAAGATCCGCTCTTGCTCGGGCCACGCCATGCGGCTCTGGAAGCCGACCATGTTGTAGGCGGTGCCCGCTTCGTCTTCTTTGCGCAGCTGAATCACCGCGAAAGGCCAGCGCCCCGTGCGCGGATCGGTCAGGCCAACGGGCTTCATGGGCCCGAACGCCAAGGTCATCTCGCCGCGCTCGGCCATCACCTCGATGGGCAGGCAGCCTTCGAAGTAGCGCACGTCCTCGAAGCTCTTGGGCTCGACTTTGCGGGCCGCGCACACCTCGGCCACGAAGGCCTTGTATTGCTGCTCGTCGAGCGGGCAGTTCACGTAGGCGGTCTTGTCTTCGTCCGACTCGCCCTTGTCCCAACGTGAGGCCAGAAAGACCTCCTGCCAGTCGATGGAGTCGGCGCTGATGATGGGCGCGATGGCGTCGTAGTAAGCGAGCGCGCTCGTGCCGACCTTCTCGGCGATGTCTTTGGCCAAGGCGTCGCCGGTGAGCGGGCCCGTGCAGATGATGGTGGGGCGCTCCGCCGGCAAGCGCTCCACCAGCTCCGCGCAGAGCTCGATGTTCGAATTTTGCTGGATGAGCCGCGTCATGCCTTCGGCGAAGCGCTCACGGTCGACGGCCAGCGCGCCCCCGGCCGGCACCTTCGTCTCTTCGGCTACCTGCATCACGAACGAGCCGAGCCGCCGCATCTCTTCTTTCAAGAGACCGACCGCGTTCGACAGCGCCGCGCCTCGAAACGAGTTGGAGCACACCAGCTCGCACAGCTTGTCGCTCTCTTGAGCGGGCGTGCGCGCTTTCGGCTTCTGCTCGTACAAGCGGACCTGAAAGCCACGCGCGGCCAAGGTGAGCGCCGCCTCGCAGCCGGCGAGGCCCGCGCCCACGATGCTCACCACCGGCGCGTTCACGGCGAAACCGTGGCCGGCGGCGTCTTACCGGCGCGCTTGGGCGCTTCGGCCGCGTCGCTCGGCGCGTCTCCGTCGGCAGCGGCGTCGCCGTTGAGGGCGGCTTCCACCGCGCCTTCCTCGTACGGCTGCGAATAACCGCATTCTTTGCCGCGCCCGCACACCAGCTTCGGGTTCTTGGCGCCGCCCGCGATGGTCATGAACGGGCACTTGCAGACCGGGCAAGGCACCGCGATGGGCTTCTGCCAAAGCTTGAAGTCGCAGCTGGGCGTGGCGGCGTAGTTGGTGCAACCGTAGAACGACTTGGAGCCGCGCTTCTTCGAGCGCACCTCCACGATGTCGCCGCCGCACTTGGGGCACGGCACGCCCAACGGCACGGGCCGAGTCGTCTTGCAGGTCGGGTAGTCGCTACACGACAAGAACTCGCCGTAGCGACCGCTCTTGATGATCATCTTCTTGCCGCACTTTTCGCAGTCGTAGTCGGTGAGCTTCACCGGCTGCGGCGCGCCGTCGGTGCCGAAGTCGCGCGTGTACTTGCAATCGGGGTACGTCTCGCAGCCCAAGAAGAAGCCGTTTTTGCTCCAGCGCTTCAGCAGCTTGTGCCCCTGGTCGCCCGTCTCGGGACAGGGAAAGTCGGTCATCTCGGGCTCGGGCGCCCAGCGCTTGTTCTTCTTGGCGACGTCCAGCACCTCGCGGAAGCGGACGTAGAAGCGCTCGAGCAGGTCCGTGCGAGCCAGCTTGCCGGCTTGCACGTTGTCGAGATCCTCTTCCATCTTGGCCGTGAAACTCGGCTCCATGAAGTCGAGCTTGGTGGACACGAGGCCGTCGACCACGGACTTTCCGAGATCGCTCGCCTTCATCTGGCCGCCGGGCAAGCGCTCTACGTAGTCGCGCGCTTGCACCTTGCTGATGATCTCGGCGTAAGTGGACGGGCGCCCGATGCCGCGCTTCTCCAGCTCGCGCACCAGCGAGCCTTCGTTGAAGCGCGGAGGCGGCTGCGTGAATTTCTGCTCGGCCAGCACCCCGGGCGGCGCGACCAACGTCAGCGTCTCCGCCAACGACAGCTCGGGCAAGAGCCCCTCTTCGTCTTCGCTGGCCGCCGCGGCCGCCGCTGCGCCTTGGGCCGCCGCGCCGTCGTCTTTCTCTTCGCCGGCCAGCTCTTTGGGAGCTTCCTCTTCGGCGTCCTTGTCCGTCTCGTACTGCTGCAGCCAGCCCGCGAACTTGAGCACCTTGCCGCTGGCGCGCAGGCCCAACGTCTTGTGCTTCGAGCCCGCCTTGCAGGTGGCTTCGATGTCGACGCCCGTCTGGTCGTAGATGGCGGGCGACATCTGCGAAGCCAAGAAGCGATCCCAAACCAGCTTGTAGAGCTTGAACTGCTCGTCGGTCAGGTACTTCTTGACCTTGGCCGGCGTGTACTCGAGCGAGGTTGGGCGGATGGCCTCGTGCGCCTCTTGTGCGTCCTTACGCGATTTGAAGACGTTCGGCTTCTCGGGCAGGTACTTCGCGCCGTGCTGAGCTTCGATGTAGGCGCGCGCTTCGATGACGGCGTCGGGGCTCACGCGCACCGAGTCGGTACGCATGTAGGTGATGAGACCGACGAGACCGCCGTCCTTCTTCAGGTCGATGCCCTCGTACAGCTTCTGCGCGATGCTCATCGTGCGCTTCGTGGTGAAGCGCAGGTAGCTGGTCGCGTCTTGCTGGATCTTGCTCGTGGTGTACGGCGCAAGCGCGTTGCGCTTCTGCTCACGCTGGGTGACGTTTTGGACCTTGTAGCTGGCGTTCGTCAGCTCGTCCTTCACCTGGGCCGCGAGCGTGCCGTCTTTGACCTCGAGCTTTTCGCCGTCGGCGCGGGTCAGGCGGGCTTGAAAGCTGGTCTTGGCCTTGCCCTTCAGCGCCACGCCGACGTTCCAGTACTCTTCCGGAACGAAGGCTTCGATCTCGCGCTCGCGTTCGACGATCAAACGTAGGGCCACCGACTGCACGCGGCCCGCGCTCAAGCCGAAGGCCAGCTTGGACCAGACCAACGCCGAGACGTCGTAGCCGACGATGCGATCGAGCACGCGACGGCAGCGCTGGGCGTCATACAGGTTCGTGTCCAGATCGCGCGGGTTGTCGAGCCCATGCTGGACGCCCTTCTTCGTGATCTCTTCGAACTCGACCCGGCGCACGAGCAGCTCGGGCCGCTGCAGCTCTTCCATCAAATGCCAGGCAATGGCCTCGCCTTCGCGATCAGGGTCCGTCGCGAGCAGGAGGACGTCGGCGTCTTTCACCTCGTGCTTGAGGTCCAGCAGTACCTTCGACTTGGCCTCGATGATTTCGTACGTTTCACGAAATCCGTTCGCAACGTCGATGCCCATTTTCTTGGGCAGGTCCTTGACGTGCCCTTTACTGGCCAGCACCTCGTACCCCTTTCCGAGGTACTTCTGGATCGTCTTGGCTTTGGCTGGGGATTCGACGACGACGAGGGTCTTGGGCATGCGGCGTGCTTCGCCTTTCCGCCCCCTGAATGCGACGTTCCGAGCGGTCGCGCAACCCGGGTATCACCGGGTGACGGGGCAATGGTCAATCAAATCAATAAGTTACGGGTTTCAGGGAGCCCAACGGGCCCGGAACTAAGACCCCGGAGAGGGCGAGAGTCAAGATCCGTTGCTGAACCGTCGCCAGAGAAAGGCCGGTTCGCTCGGCGATTTCGTCCGCGTGGCAGGCCCCCGATTTCAGCGCCAGCAGCACCGGGTCGTCGTCAGAGGCGGAGGCCGCGGGCCACAGCTCGCCCTGGGTCGTCCCCGGCAGCGGGTGGAGGCCCGACGCTCGAAGGTGGACCAGCACTTCCTTGGCGCGGTCGATCGGCATGGCTCCCCAACGGAGCTCTTGGAGGGCTCCCACACCTTGGGGCACCCACGGCGAGTGAGGCACCACGAAGAGCGGGCGCCCGAGCCGACGCGCCCACTTGGCGGCGTTGCTGGCGCCGCTGCGGAAGGGCCGCTGCGTAACCACCACGGCATGAGCCAGCGCCGCCAGGCACGCGTTGCGAGCGAAGAAGACGGGGTGGGAGGCGGGCTCGTCGTCGGCGCGGAGCGAAAGGTAGGCGCCCCCCGAGTCCACCACGCGCTGGAAGAGCGCCGCATTTTCCGCGGGAAAAGGCCGGTTGAAGCCCCCGGGCGCGACCACCACCGTCTTGCCCGAGACATCGAGCGCTCCCTCGTGCGCGGCGGTGTCGATACCCTCCGCCCCACCCGACAAGACCGCCACGCCTTCCGCCGCCAGCTCGGCCGCAAACGCGCGCGTGAAAGCCACGCCCTCGGGCGAGGGCCGACGAGTTCCCACCACGGCCACCGCCGGCCCGCGCGGCAGCTCGCCTCGTAAATAGAGGGCGGCGGGCGGCGACTCGAGATCGGCCAAGCGGGGTGGCAGCCGCGGCCCCGCCAGCTCCTGCGACTTCGAGCCCGAAAGCGGGCGCTTGGGCATGCCGCTGTTCGGACGGACGCGGGCGCCGGTTGCGCGTCATGCGCGCTTTTTCGCGACCAGCCGAGGAGCATGCTAAGACCGCGAAGATGCGTTTCGTGGTGGCAACCCACGGCCACTGCTTCGACGGCCTGTCCAGCGCGGTGGTCTTTTCCCGGCTGATGAAGGAGCTCGGAGCCGCCAAGCCGAGCTTCGAATACCGCACCTGCGGCTACGGCTCGGGGCAGACGCGGGCCGAAGAGAAGCTGTTCACCGGCGACGAGAACGCCATCCTCGACTATCGGTTTTCGCCGACCGAGAAGCTGACCTGGTACTTCGACCATCACCGCACGGCCTTCGGCTCTCCTGCCGAGCGCGACGTGTTCGAAGCCCGCCGCGGCTCCGGTCAGTTCTTCTTCGACGCCGGCTACTCCTCCTGCACCAAGCTCATCGCTGACGTCGCGCGGGAGCGCTTCGGCGTCGACATGGCAGATCTGAAAGAGCTGGTGAAGTGGGCGGACATGGTCGACTCGGCGCGCTTCGCGTCGCCGGAGGACGCCGTCAGCCGCAGCTCGCCCATCATGCAGCTGGTCAGCGTGGTCGAGCACTACGGTGACGACCAGTTCTTCAAAGAGCTCGTGCCCGAGTTGCTCGCGCGTCCGCTGGAAGAGGTGGCGCGCAGCAAGACGGTCGCCAACCGCTACAAGCCCCTCGGCAAGAAGCACGAACGCTTCGTGGCCAGGGTCAAACAGAAGAGCGAACGCCTGGGCCGGGTGGTGTTCGTCGACTTGACCGAGAGCGTGCTGGAGAGCGTCGGCAAGTTCGTCACGTATGCCCTGTTTCCGGACTCGGTCTACTCCGTGGTCGTGGGCCTGCTGAAGAACGGACCAAAGATCTCGGTTGGCTACAATCCCTGGTCGGGGCGCCCGCTCGACACCGACATCAGCGCCATCTGCGCGCGCTACGGCGGCGGTGGGCATCCGGTCGTGGGCGGCATCTCGTTCCCGAGCGCAGCGCTCGAAGAAGCGCGCCGCGTGGCCCGCAGCATCGCCAGCGAGCTGAACGGCGAAGTCGCCGGCGCGGCCTGAGTCGCTGGCGATGAGCTCCCTGGCAATCATGGAGCGGCTAGCGCGGCAACCGGGGGCCAAGCCGCTCGTGCTGGGGCACCGAGGCGCGCGCCACGGGGCCCCCGAAAACACGCACGCCGCCTTCGAGCTTTCGCTGCGCGAAGGCGCCGCGGGCATCGAGCTCGACGTGCGTCTCGTCAAGTCGGGTGAAATCGTGGTGCTCCACGATCCGACGCTGACCCGCGTGACCAACGGCGCCGAGCGCCAAGCGGTGGAGCAGCTGACGTGGGCGGAGGCGCGCGGCGCCGACATCGGCAACGGCGAGCGCGTGCCCTTGCTGGCCGACGTGCTCGACTGGGCCGAAAGCCACGACCAGCTCGTGAACGTGGAGGTAAAGAGCGACGTGCGACGCAGGCGCGACCTTTTGGACGGGGTCATCGCGCTGCTGACGCGCCACCGCTACGCCGCCCGGGGCGTGCTCTTGTCGAGCTTCGATCCTCGCTTCATTTGGCGACTGTCTCGCGCCCTGCCCCGCATCCCGAGCGCCTTTCTCTTCCACACCAAGAGCCCCATGGCCCGCGCCGCCGCGTTGGTCGGGGCCGCCACCTTCAACCGCTTGGGCGCGCGCGCCGTCCACCCCGAGCACGTGCTGGTGACTCGAGCGCGCATGTCCGCGTGGCGCAGCAAAAACGTCCTCGTCGGGACCTGGACCGTCAACGACCCGGCCCGCGCCCAGGCTCTGGCGACGCTCGGCGTCGACTACATGGTGAGTGACAATCCGGGGCGGATTCTCTCGGCTCTGTGAGGGCGGCCGTCGGCCCTCGGCGCCCCCGGGCGCGAAGCTCAGCGCGCCTCGAACCCCCAGAAGTTCGGCTCCGGAGAGAGCTCCACCCCGAAGCGCGCGCGCACGCCCGCGACGATTCGCTCCGAGAGCCGCGCTACTTCGGCGGCGGTGGCGCCTTCATGGGCAACGATGGCGAGCGCGTGCTTGGTGGACAGGCCCACGTTGCCTTCGCGAAGGCCTTTGTTGAAGCCGCTCTGCTCGATGAGCCAGCCGGCGGCGAGCTTCACGCGGCCGTCGGCTTGCGGGTACGTGGGGACCGGCACGTTGCCGGCCACGCCCCGCACCCGCTCGACGTCGCCGGCAGAGAGGATCGGATTCAGGAAGAACGAGCCGCAGCTGCGACCGTTCACGTCGGACGGATCGAGCAGCATGGACTTGTCGGCGCGCACGGCCAACACGCAGGCACGCAGCTCGGCCAGGCTCGGCGTCGTCGATTGTCGGCGCTCGAGCTCGCGCTGCAGATCGGGATAGCGCACGGGTGCGGGCGGGCGCGCCGCCAAGGCGAAGCGCACCTCGGTCACCACGTAGCGCTCGGGCGCTTCGGACTTGAAGAAGCTGTCACGGTAGGCAAACGAGCAATCTTTGGCCGAGAGCTCCCGCGGCGCCAAAGTCACGCGATCGACGGCTCGCACCGACTCGATGGTCTCGGCCACCTCTTGGCCGTACGCCCCGACGTTTTGGATCGGCGTGGCGCCCGCGCAGCCCGGAATGCCGCTGAGCCCCTCCAGGCCCGCCAAACCGCGCGAAACCGCGGCGGCCACCACGTTGTCCCAGGGCTCCCCTGCCTGAGCGGTGAGGAGGGCGTCACCGCTGTGGCCCGCGTAGGAGCAACTGATGCCGCGCGAGGCCATGGCCAGCACGAGGCCATCGAAGCCGGCGTCGGCCACGACCAGGTTGCTGCCGCCGCCCAGAACCCGTAGCGGAGCGCCGCGCCGCTTGGCCCAAGTCAGCGCCTCCAGCACGTCCAGCTCCGTGCGCGCCTCAATCAAGTAGCGCGCCGCGCCGCCCACACCCAAGGTCGTGCGCGGGCCCAGCGGAACGTGCTCTTTCAGCTCCAAGGCGAACGAGCCTAATGCAAACCGCGCCTGCGTCTCAAATCCTGCGCTGCTTCTTGGGGACGCCGGGGCCCTTGGCCAGCCCTGGGCGCGCCGCGTCGGCGGGCGCCAGCACATCGGAGCGGCGCGCAATACGGCGCTGCAGGAGCGCATGGGCCTCCACCGAGAGCTCGACGCCTTCGACCCCCTGCTCGACGAAGCAATCGGCGAGCACGATCAGGCGCTCGACCGAGGGCGCCTTGGTGTTGAGCAGGAGCACCTCCTTGCCTTTGAGCCGGCACTTGCCCCCGGGATGCACGCCCCAAAGCTGCTCCGAGCGGACGCTCAGGCCCCGGCGCGAAAGTACGCGCGAGAGCTCCGAGATGAGCCGCTCGTTGTTGTCCACGTGCGGTGATTGTAGCGCCCGATACCGGTCCACCAGTCAACAAAACGGCCGGTTGGCCAAATGCCTACGGATTTCAGGGATTTGCGACGAGCCGGAGGACCGTGCTATCTGGTCTGCTGTTCGGTGAGCTACCGGAGGAGGGAGCGATGTTCGCTCTCCAGGAGCCACCGTTTGGACGAGCGCGCTGTCCAGAAGGCAACCGCGCTCCCCACCGAGAGCGAAAATTTCAATGACGTTTACTGAAGCCGCGGCGCAGGTTCTGCGCCTCGTGGGCAAGCCCCTCCACTACAAAGAGATCACCGACGTAGCCATCGAGAAGAACCTACTGAGTCACGTGGGCAAGAGCCCCGACGTGACCATGGGGGCGCGCTTGGCGGCGCTGGTCAAGAAGGGCGACAAAGAGAACCCGCTGGTGCGCGTGCGCCCGGGCGTGTTCGCGCTGCGCGAATGGGATCAAGCGATGATCGAGAAGGGCTTGCAAGATCGCACGCCCGCGCTCGAGAAGCTCGCCGGGCAGGAGGTCAACTTCGCCGACATTGCGCTGGAGCGTAAGAGCGGCGCCGATAACTCTTCCCCTTCCGGCGCGCCCGGTGACGACGAAGAAGAGGTGCTGGCCGCGCCGTCCGAAGAGGAGCGAGTGCGCGCCGATTTGGCTGCCCACGGCAGCGAGCTGTTCGCGTCGGAAGACGACGATGATTTGCCGATCTTCGGCGCCGCGGCGGCCGCAGCGGCCCCTGCGCCGCAAGCGAGCGACGATGCCGCCGGCGAGCGCCGAGGGCGCGGCCGTCGTCGGCGTGGTCGCGGCCGCGGCGGAGAAGAGCGCGGCGGCGACGATTTGCCGGCCTACACCGTCTCGGATGCACCGGCCGAGCTACCGCCCGAGGTGGCCCAAGAGGTGGAGGCGCGCGCGCTGGAACGTGAAGAGCGCACCCCCGACGAGCGCTTCGACAACGAGGTGCCCGAGCCGCGTCGCGAAGAGCGTGGCGGCCAGGGTGAGCGCTTCGCGGGTGGCCGCGGGCGTGATCGCGATCGCGACCGCGATCGGGATCGCACCGGCGAGCGAGAGCGCGGCGCCGAGCGTGACCGCGGCGGGGACCGCGAGCGAGAGCGCGGCGGCGAGCGCCCCGTAATGGAGCGCAGCACCGCTTCGCTCGACGACGTCGTGGGCAAAGATCTGGCGGACGCGGTGGAGTCCATCGTGGCCGGCTTCGATCGCAACCGCGGCCCGGTCGCGGTACAGACGTTGGTGGACGCAGCCGCGCGCCGCGGCCGCTACGCCGGGGAGCTCTCCGTCGGACACGGCCTGATGTTGGGCGCCGCGCGCGCCGACAACCTGCGCCGCGCCGCCGAAGGGCGTCGCCCACGCTTCCGCGTTTCGGGCAACCGCTTGGCGCTCACCGAGTGGCAGATGGATCCTGAGCTTTTGCGCATCGAGCGCGAGATGACGACGCTAGCCGATCGCTACCGCGACATTTCGCGGCGCGCCCTCCTGCGTTTACTGCAGGATTTGCCGCAGCGCGGCCTGGGCGAGCTGGTGGTCTTGCTGCTCGAGCACTGCGGCTTCAGCGAGCTGTCGAGCGTACGGCGCCAGGGTGCCCACGGCGCCGAGATGCATTTCAGCGGCAAGCTGAAGAGCGCCAGCAGCGAAGTGCGCACGGCCGTCGTCGTGCGGCGCGACGGTCGTGAGGTCGGGCGCGAGCGCGTCACCGAGCTGCGCGGCGCGCTTCACCACTACGGGCCGGCTCACGCTGGCTGGATCATCACGACCGGTCAGGTGTTGAGCGGCGCGCGCGAAGAAGCCAACGCGCCGGGCGCCGCCCCGGTGGCGGTGCTGGACGGCGTCGGCTTGGCCGAGCTGTGCGAGCGCTACTCGGTCGGAGTCGCCAAACACCAATTGTCGTTGCCCTTGCCCGACTTCGACGTGTTGGAAGGGCTGCGCTGAGCGCGTGGCGCAGAGCGGCTGGCTCGCGCTGTTAGTGTGCTTGGTCGGGGCGGGCTGTGCTCGCTCCGCGCCGCCTTCGCGCTTTCCGGACGCGGCCACGCTGCTCTCGCGGCTACGCGAGCAGCAGCGCTGTAGCCGCGGCTTGTCGGGTGAGGGCAAGCTCGACTATTTCGGAAAAGAAGGGCGCATTCGCGGCTCGATCTTGTTCATGGCGTCGAGCCCCGACGCCGTGCGCTTGGACGTCGTGAGCCCGTTCGGCGCTACCATTTCCACGCTCACCTCCAACGGCAAAGACTTCTCGCTCTACGATTTGCGCCAGAAGGTGTTCTTGCAGGGGCCCGCCAACGCCTGCAACTTGGGCCGTTTCACCCACGTGCCCATGCCGCCCCACGCCCTCGTGAGCCTGCTGCGCGGCGAGCCCCCGTTGCTGGTGCATGCTCCATCCGAAGCGTCGCTGGCCTGGGAAAGGGGCCGCTACGTGGTGCGCATCGCCAGCAAGCACCAGGCCACGCAAGAGATCGCCATCTCACCGAGCGACGCCGACTACGACAAGCCCTACGCTCAGCAGCGGGTGTCGCTGTCGAGCGTCGAGGTCCGACAGCAAGACTACGTGCTGTACCGGGCCGAGCTGGAGCAACACGAGCCAGCCGCGACCGCACCGCCGCGGTCCGATCCAGACGGCATCGATCCCGATGTTCCGCCGAGCGGCCCGGCCTGCCAAGCCGCCCTGCCACGCCGTCTTCACCTCGAGGTGCCGGCCGAAGAGCAAGATCTGGTGCTGAGCGTGACCGAGATTGCCCACAATCCTCCGCTCAAGACCGGGGCTTTCGAGCAACGCCCGCCCGGCGGCGTGGAGGTACGCTCCTCGCCCTGCCAGTGACTCGGACGAGTCGCCCGCTCGCCTGCGCCGAGCGACTCGACGGTGTGTCGCTCGGCGAGCCGCGGCCACCGACCTCAGGGCCCGCGAATGGCCCCTCAGCTCGGGGTGTGCCGCAACACGACGAAGCCGCGCGCCGGCAGCTTGACCTTCAACGTCCCGGCTTCCACGACCAGAGCCGCGTCGTTCGTGACGCCATCGCCTCCGTAAACCTCGGCGTCGCTGCTGAAGATTTGGCGCCAGCGGCCGTGCGCGTCGGGCGGAACGTTGATGGCGTAGCCCTCGGCGAAGCCGCTATCGCTCAGCGTGGTCACGATGAGGTAGTGCTCGGGGCCCCGCCAGCGGTGGAACGCCAACACTCGGTCGGCGTCGTGCACGTTCATGATCTCGATGTTCGTCGTGGACAGGGCGCGATGGCGGCGCCGCAGCCGGATGATATCGGCGTAGAAACGGAACGACTTTTGGCCGTCCCCTCGCCGTTCGCTGTAGAAATCTTCGCGATTTTCCAGAAAGCCGTCGTAGGTGAAGTCTTTACAGGCGCCGATCTCCTCACCCATCAAAAACATGGGCGTGCCGGCCGACAGAAATGTGATGCCGGCGACGACGCGGCAGCGCGCTTCGGCGATGCGACGCAGCTCGCCTTCCGGTTTTGGGGTGCCTTTGCCGGCGGCGATGGCCACCATCAAGGTCCTGCCGGAGTGCTCCGAGTTTCCGGCTTCATCGTGGGACTCGTGATAGACGACGGTGTTGCGTCGGCTAGAGATGAGGCAATGGGCAAAGCGCTCGAACGCCAGCGGGCCATTGCCGCCCATGCCCGCGGTGCGAAGCAAGTTCGCGCAGTCTTCTCCGCGCCCCGTATCACCGATTAGATTGTGGTAAAAATTCGAGTACCAGCTGGCGTCGAAACCGAGGCCGGCGCCGTCCGGATGCTCGGTGACGAGCGCCCACTCCGAGTGATCCTCGCAGGTCAGTATGGTGGTGGGCTTGATGAGCCGCAGGGTGCGGCTCAGCTCACGCAGGAACTTCGCGCCCTCGGCGTTGGCGGCACCAGCGGGCCGGCCATCGGCGTGGAGGACGTTGTAGGCGTGGATGGACGTGGTCTGGTCCACGCGAAAGCCGTCGACGTGGAAGTCGATCACCAACGCGGCCGCGCTGCTGATGAACAGCTTGCGCACCATTTCCTCGTGAAAACGCGGGGCATAGCCGGTCGAGAGGTTGTCTAGATAGCCGCCTTCCGGGGTCGGGTATTGGCTCGGCTGCCCCTCGTACGAGTAGTAGATGTTGTGATCGTGCGCCGGCGAATCGTACTGCCACTGCGCGCGCTCGCCGTTGGGGACGTAGTGGTTGTAGACGACGTCGACGATCACGGCCATGCCGCGTCGATGACAAGCTCGCACGAAGTGTCGGAACTTGTCGCGCCCGCCCGCGCTCGACTCGATGGCGAAATGGTGCGAGTTGCCGTAGCCCCAGGTGCGCGTGCCGCTAGCCTCGGCGACCGGCAGCAGCTCGATGGCGTTGACGCCCAGCGCCGACAAGTAGTCGAGGAACGCGATGGCGTCGTCCAAATTGCCCGGGCGATCTTGGCCGAAGCCGAGCGAGCCGATGTGTAGCTCGTAAATCACCATGTCTTCGACGCGGTGAGGAAACGGCGTTTCGTGGTTGAATTCGTCGCGCCAGAACTCCTCTTCGGAGATGGCGTTGCCGGGCTCGTACGGGGCCGATAGCTCCGCCTGCACCACTTCGGTGTCGACGACCAGCGAGCAGCTGACGACCCCGTCGAGCTCGGCGGCCTTGCCCGTGAACGGCTTTCCCAAGGGGTTCAGGTCACCCCGGCCAGCCTGGCCGCGAGAGTGTAAATCGGTCCGGTAGGCCGTGCTCCCGTCCTCTCGACGGATCCGATACATGTACGGTGCCCCAGCGAAATCGCTGAAGCGCGCGAGCTCGGGGGCGTGTTTGGGGTCGGCGGACCACACGCCGTCTGCCGCGCGCTCGAGCGCGATCACGGGGCGCGCGGGGTCGATACCGGTGCCGTCGTCGGCGATGTAGCCGTGCTCCGGCCTGCCGAACACGACCTCCACCGCTTGCGCGTTGGGTGCCCACACGGCAAAGCGCAGACCCGGCGCGCTGTCGGCCGGTGCGTGCAACTTGCGCGCGCCCAAACGCCTGACGTGAGTCAAGTAGTAGCGCTCGGCTTGGGAGGCGTCGCCCGTGAAGGTGAACGTCCGGTGCAGCGCGTCGTGCCCCTGTGAGCCCTGCTCGGTGACGATGCCCTGGCGGTCGAGGCTCAAGCCGCCGTCTAGCAAGACCTTCCACTGAAACTCCGTGCCGACCTGGTCGGCATCGAGCTCCACGCTCGCTTCGAAGACGCGCGCCCCGTCGGGGCCCGTCGTCTCGGTCATCGGGCGTTCGGACCATCGTTCGCTGAAGCGGCCCTGGGCGTCCCAGCTGCCGAGCAACCGCACGTTGTTGAACAGCTTGCGTCGGATGCCGGTGTCGTAAGTGAACTTCACGACGACCTCGACGGCTTCATTTCGATTCCAGCGGACGCGGTCCGCGACCAATTCGCGATTTTCTTCATTTTTATCCCATTTCGAGCAGGAGGCTCGTCGCTTCACGCAAGTTGTAGGCAACGCCGTTCGCGCCCGCTTCGCGCAGACGAGCAGCGGCTTCTCTGGAGCGGTGGCGCTCCGCTTCCGGCATCAAGACCACGATGTGCGCCGCAGGCAGCTCGGCCCGCAAACGGCGGCACAGAAAGCGCGCGTTCACGTTGCCGCTCGGCGGCAGGGCCGCGATACAGATCGCGGCCGGCTGCGCCTCGACCGCCGCAGCCAGGGCTCTGGAGCGATCGAGCTCGGCGAGCGGCAAGAGCTGCAGCGATTGCTCTATCAGGGTCGCGTGCAGCATCTGCAAGAGCAGCAGGTCCGCCCTCGACTCGGCCGCTACGCCGACGACGCGCGGCCAAGTGGCTCGCCCACCGGGGTCCGCGAGCTGCGGCCTCAAGCGGCCGACGATGTCGCTGATGTCTGCGACCACGCGATCGGCGTCTTTCTGGTCGATGGCTTGGACGTTCAAGTCGTGCACCATCAGCCCGAGCGCCGGCACCACGACGTCATCCAAGGTTTGCGCCAGCGAGGTCTCCGCGGTCAGACGTTTGGCGAGCCGGTACGCGTCCTTGAGCGCCTTGGCCAGGGTGCGCTGGTAGAAATTGACCTCGACGTTCAGGCCTGCGTCGTCGCCAAGGGCGATGGACAGGAACGCCAACTCGGGAACGTGACGGCCCACGACGGCCGCGCACACGGTGATGGGCGTGGCGAGCAACAGCCCCGCCGGGCCCCACAGCCACGTCCAAAACAGCGCCGAAACCAGCAGCGCCAAGGCCGAAACGCCCGTCCGCTTGCCGAGCACCACCGGCTCGACCACGTTGCTCGCGAGCGTCTCGACGACCACGAAGAGCGCGAGGGTGAGCAGCGCCCCCCGCCAGCCGGGAAAAACGGCGAAGGCGACCAGCGTGGGCAGCAAGGCCGCGATCACCGCGCCGAGCAACGGAACGAACCGGAGCAGCGCAGCCAGCGCGCCCCACAAGAGAGCGTAGGGAACCCCGATGACGTACAAGCCCACCGCCAGGACCGCGCCAAAAACCGAGTTGATGTAAGCTTGAGTGAGCAGTACGCGGCCCACCCGGTTCACCGCTTCGGCCATCGTCCGCGTCGCGACCGTTAGATTCTGCGGCCCAACGAGCTGCAGCAGCCGCCCGCGGAGATCTTCGCGGTTGCCGAGCATGAAGATGGCCAGCACGAAGACGATGGTGACCAGGCCCAAGGGCTGCACCAGGGGCCCCAGCGCTTCTTCCAAGCGCTGGTAAGTCGACTGACCGCCCACCAAGACCCGGACCGGCATGGCTGACGTCGTAGGGCCGAGCGCCGGGTCCAGCGCGCGACCAAGCTCGGAGAATACCCCGGTCAGATCGCCGAGCGCGCCCAGCTTGCCGGCGCGGAGCCCCGAAAGCTTTTGGCTCGTCTGCCAAGCGTACGTCTTCATTTGGCGATGCAAGTCGGCGGCCTGGGCCACCAGCACGGTGCCCAGCACCCCCACGATGGCCAGCGCGCTCCCGACCACGGCCGCTACCGACAGGGAGCGCGGCAGCCCCAGCCGTTCGAGCCCGTTGGAGGGCGGCGTGAGCACGAACGCCAAGTAGAACGCGAGCGCGAGCGGGACGAGGACGGGCCGCCCGAGCGCGAGCAGGACGACGAAGATCGCCAGCTCGCCAGTGCGGCCCAGGCTCAAGCTCCGCAAAGCTCTCGGATTCGTTGCAGCAGCTGGTTGAAGTCGATCGGCTTCTCGAAGGCTCCGTCGACTTGCAGCTTACCTCGTTGCTCCACGGCCATTCCGCAGAGCACAATCACCGGAATCGAGCGCCAAGCGGGCGTGCGCTTGAGCGCCTCGCAAAGGTCCCAACCGCTCATCACCGGCATGATCAGGTCCGTGAGAACCAGATCCGGATCGAGCCCGGCCTCGAGACTTGCGATGGCCTCTGCGCCGTGGGGAACCCCGAACGCGAAGTAGCCTTCGACCTCCAGGAGCTCGGTGATTAGCGCTCTGTTGTCTTCGTCATCGTCGACGACTAGGACTTTGCAACCGTTCTTCGACATGACGCGGGCGTGCACTCGCGCCCCACGCTAAGCAACGCACGTGCCACGGTTGCGGACCGCGTTTTAGCCTAATTTGCCTCATCGGCGGCGGACCTCTGCGGCGTTTCGCCGCGCAGCAGCGCTTTCGCCTCGGGCGCACGGCGGCGCGTGTTCAGGGTGACCGCCTAGGAGCTGGCCGCGGCCACGCCCGCGTAGAGCGACTCGACCGCTTGGTCGAGCTTGCTGGGATCGGTGCCGCCAGCTTGGGCCATGTCGGGGCGTCCGCCGCCGGAGCCGCCCACGATTTGCGCGACGCCTTTGATCAGCTCGCCGGCTTTGTAGCGGGCGAGCAGGGGCTTGGCCACGGTCAGGACTAGCTGAGCTTTGCCTTCGTGCTCCGAGGCCACCAAAACGACGCTGTTACCCAGCGTGTCGCGGAGCTTTTCCGCCAGCTCGCGTAGCTGCGCGCGGTCGGTGACGTCGGTCTTGACGCCCAACACCTTCACTCCGGCCACGTCGCGGGCGTGACCCAAGAGCGCGTCGAAGCCGCCCCCGCCGCTCATCAGCTTGCGCTGTAGCTCTTCAATCTGCTTGAGCAGGGCCTTTTCACCCGCCAAAAGCTTGTCGATCTTGTCGGGCAAGGCTTGCACGCTGGCCTTGGCGGCGTGGGCGGCGCGGTTCAGGGTGTCTTCGAGCTCACGCAAGTGCGCGAGCGCGCCGTCACCGGTTACGGCCTGAATGCGCCGAACGCCGGCCGCCACCCCGACCTCGCTCAAGATCTTGAATAGCCCGATGTCACCGGTCGCGCGCGCGTGCGTACCGCCGCACAGCTCCATCGAGTCGCCCATGGTGAGCATGCGCACGACGTCGCCGTACTTCTCTTCGAAGATCATCATGGCGCCGCGCTTGCGCGCTTCGTCCATGTCGATGACGTCGGTCTGAACGGGGTGGTTACCCAGCGTGCGTTCGTTCACCAAATCTTCGATTTGGCTGATTTCTTGGGGCGTGAGCGGCTTATTGTGCGTGAAATCGAAGCGCAGGCGGTCGGGGCCGACCAGCGAGCCTTTCTGCTGCGCCTGCGGGCCCAGCACCTTGCGCAGCGCCAAGTGCAAGAGGTGGGTGGCCGAGTGGTTGCGGCGGATGCGGTTGCGGCGCGCTTCGTCGACGGCGAGCGTCGCGGCTTCGCCCAGCTTGATGCCGCCCGACGTCACCTTGCCGCGATGCACGACCAGGCCGGGCATGGGCTTTTGCGTGTCCTCGACGTTGACGAGGGCCGAGGCGGTGCTGATGACGCCCGCGTCACCGACCTGGCCCCCCGCGGCGCCGTAGAAGGGCGTCACGCTCGTTACCACGTCGACCTCGTCGCCGGCGGCCGCGCTGTCGACCAGCGCGCTGCCCTTGACGATGGCGACGATGACCGAAGAATCGCTGACCTTGTCGTAACCGGTAAACTTCACGCCGCCCTCGGGCAGCTTGGCCAGCGCCTCGCGATGAACGCCTTCGATGGCCTGATCGACGGGAGCGAACTCCGAGCGCTTGCGCGCCTCTTCCAGCGCGGCATCGTAGCCTTGCTGATCGACGGCAAAGCCCCGCTCGGTGCAGATGACCTCCGTCAAATCGAGGGGAAAGCCGTAAGTATCGTAGAGCTGGAACGCGTCGGCGCCCGGCAGCGTCTTCTGCGAAGTCTTGGCCATCACCGCGAAGCGATCTTCCAGCAGGTTGAGGCCGCGCTCGATGGTCTGACGGAAGCGCACCTCTTCGGCCTCGACGACCGACGCGATCAGATCCTGACGCTCGCGCAGCTCGGGGTACTGCGCGCCCATCAAGTCGATCACGCTCTTGGTCACCTGATGCAGGAACGGCTTTTCGATGCCTAGGCGGTGGCCGTGGCGGATGGCTCGGCGCATCACGCGCCGGAGCACGTACTCGCGCCCGGTGCGATCGGGCATCACGCCGTCGGCGATCATCACGGCGGTCGTGCGGGCGTGATCGGCGATCACGCGCATGCTCACGTCGTCGGGCGTCATGCTGCCGCCGTACTTCTTTTTGGAAATATCGGAGGCCTTGTCGACCAACGAGCGCAAAAGGTCGGTGTCGTAGTTGCTGAGCTTGCCCTGCGCGGCCACGCACATGCGCTCGAGCCCGCCGCCCGTGTCGATGCTGGGCGCGGGCAGCGGAGCGAGCTCGGCCACGCCGTCTTTCAGGCTGCGCTCGAACTGCATGAACACCAGGTTCCAAATTTCGCAGTAGCCGACGCCTTCGGCCGTTTGCTCTTCGCCGAACTTCGTCGGATCCACGCCGTTGCCGTTGAAGAAGTAAATTTCGCTGCAAGGGCCGCACGGGCCCGTGTCACCCATCGACCAGAAGTTATCGGCCATGCCCAGGCCGCGCACCTGCGCGTCACCGAAGCCGGTCAGCTTCTTCCACAGGTCGCGGGCGAAGGTGTCCTCGGGGATGCCCTCTTCCCCTTTGAAGTAGCTCATGACCAGCCGGTCCTTCGGCAGATCGAGCTCTTTGGAGAGGAAGTTCCAAGCGAAGACGATTGCCTCCTCCTTGAAGTAGTCACCAAAGCTGAAATTGCCCAGCATCTCGAAGAAGGTGTGGTGGCGCGGCGAGGGGCCGACCGCCTCCAGATCGTTGTGCTTGCCCGAGATGCGGATGCACTTTTGGCTGCTGGTGGCGCGCTTGTACGCGCGCTTCTCGCGACCCGTGAACAGGTCCTTGAACTGAACCATGCCCGCGTTGGCGAACATCAACGTCGGATCGTTGGCCGGCACCACGGGGCCGCTCTGCACTACCTCGTGGCCGTGACGCGCGAAGAAACTCAAGAAGGCGCTGCGAAGCTCCGCAGCCGTACGAGTGGACATGAGGCGCCGGCATTTAGCACGCCCCGCCCCCTCCAGCCTCTCTCTGCTCGCCCGTGCCCCGCTTCGGCTCGCCCCTGCCCCCCTTCCGCGCCTTTTCCCCCGCGCCGACCCAACCCCAGCCCTCTTCTTAGCCCCTGCCCACCCGGTCAATCCCCTGATTTGCCAGCCGATCGGCCTCGCCGTTCAGCTCGCGCCGGATGTGGGTCAACTTCACGCTCTGGAAGCGTGAAATCAGCCGCCGCGCCTCCTCGAACAAGGGCCGGAGCCCGGGGCTCTTGACCCGGTACTCGCCCTTCAACTGCTTGATGAGCAGCTCGGAGTCGGCCCGCACCTCGACGTTTTGGATGCCCTGGGCAAGGGCGCCGGCCAGGCCCAGCAGCACCGCCTTGTACTCGGCGACGTTGTTGGTGGTGTGGCCCAAGTACTCGCTGCCGGTGTACAGCACCTCGCCGCTGGGCGACTTGAGGATGGCGCCGATGCCTGCTGGCCCGGGGTTGCCGCGCGCCGCGCCGTCCGTCCACAGCACTGCCGCCTCTACGTTCGTGGTGGGCGGAGTCGACGATTGCGGGCGGGCCATCATGCACACTTCGCGACGCCGCGAAGTGCTTCACGGCGTCGTTAGAGCGCGAAGGTAAATGGCTTCGTAGGCTCGCGCAACAACTCCCGAGGCATACACAGTGCTGGCGGCCGCGCGCCCCGCTTCGATCGCGCGAGCTCGCGCGGGCGTCTCGGAGACGAGCGCCGCGATCGCCGCCAGCCATTCGCTCGCGTCGATAGTAGCGACCTTTACCGCGCCTTCGACGTCGCGCAGCGGTCCCTGATCCAGCACCGCGCAGGGCACCCCCAGCGACATTGCCTCGAGCAAAACGATGGGCTGATCGACCTTGCCCCACAGGTCGTCGACGGGAAAAATGACTATGCTGGAGGCTGCCAGCAGCGCGTGCATGTTCGTGACGCGGTCGGTGATTCGCACCCGCTCGCTTTGAAGCATCTGCTTCAATTCAGCGGCGCGACCGGCCGCCCCCGCGGTCTTGTTCCGGTAGGCAAACACCACGACGGCGTCCGGCATTTGCTGGCGCAGCGGCTCGACCAAGCGGCGCGTCACCTCCGCGCCCGAGCTCACTTCCAGATCACCGGGGTACAAGATGATGCGTTCGTGCGGCGCGAGCTCCAGCGCGTCGCGCGCTTGCTGCACGCTCTCGACGCTGGGCGCCCGCAAAACTGGCACCGGCGGCGGAACGACCGTGACCTCGGGCAGCTGGAAGCCTTCGGCGCGCGCCGCAGCGGCCAGGTTGTCGCCCGTGGCGCGGCTCTGGACCACGAGCTGATCGCCGAACACGAGCTTGTGCAGCTGCGCGAAGCGCCGGGGCGGCGAAGCCACCGTCTGCACGATGGGCAGCCGCCGTACCGCGCGCAGCGCGCGCGCCACCTGCCCGGTGCGCTCGTTGGGGGCGAACACGAAGTGCCAAAGATCGTCGCGTGGCCCGGTGAGCAGGGCAAAAGCGGCGCGCGCGTTGTCGAGCAGGGCGGGCGCAAATGCGCCGCCGCTGCGGTAGACGGCGCGGCCCGCGACGCCCGGGGGTAGCAGCGGCAGGGCCTCTGGCGTCGTCAGCACCACCGGCGAAAAGCCACGCAGCTCGCTGGCGACGTCGCGCACCAAGCACTTGGTGCCATCGTGAAATGGCGGAGCAATGGGCTTCGAAACGAACAGGACGCGCGGCATGGGCTCCCCCATGCCAGTGCGCCCCAGCGAGCGCAACGGCCCCTCCCGTGGGTCGGCCGCGCAGGCCGTACGCCGCGCACGGCGGGGTCGCGGAGAGGGCGCGGGCGCTCAGAGGCGCGCGGCCGCGACCAGCGCAGGCGGGCAGCGACGGAGCGCGCTGGCGATGGCGGCTTCGAGCACGTCTTTGCGCAGCTGCGCGCTCTTGACCTGGTCGTTGGCTTCTTGCTCGCTGGCCTGAGCGCTGGCGCTGCCCGAGACCTTCGCCGCGATCGATTGATCGGGCATGGTGTGGAGCACGTACTCGACCTTGGCCGTGTACACGATGGCGCGACCCTCGCGGGAGGCCTTGAGCGTCTCGACGCTGCCGGTGACCATGACGACGGGCGTCTTGCGACCGGCGCCGTCATCGCCGTCGTTCAGCACTTTTACGCCCGGCAGCTCGCCCAGCTTTTGCCGAGAAGCCTGCGCCAAATCGGTCTCGATGCGCTTGGACTTCACGCCGCTGCCGTTCTTCATGATGCCGAGCTTGACCAGCACCTTGGGCTTGGGAGCCTCGAGGCCCTGAGCCTCCAGCTCGGCCAAGGTCGACTTGATCTGCTTGCGCACGGGCGCCGAGCGATCGAGCCGGTGCTCTTTCAGGGGCCCGATGGCGCGCTGGTCGCCCAGCGACTCGAGCGCCGCCACCGCGGCGGCCCGCACGGAGGCGTTCTCGTCGTCGAGCGCGGCCACCAGCGGCGCGAAGGACGAGGGATCCATGCTCTTACCCAGCTGCAGGGCGGCTTGGACGCGCACGCGGAAGTCTTTGGCGTCGCGCAGCTGAGTCTTCAAGTCGTCGAGCGCGGGCTGGGCCAGGGCATTCGACGCGAACGACAGGATCAAACCGGCGAGGGCCGAGCGTCGAGATAAAGGCGACATCGACAATGGGTGTACTGATCATCTGCCGCGTCGCTTCCCATTCGCAAGGCGCTTGCGGACGCGCCCCTCATTTTCGTGGGGGCATCGCTCATGGGCTCCCACATCTCGCTCTCCACGACCCTGGTGAGCGCGGCGCCGTTCGCTTGTCGCTCTCGCTCGCCCAACGCCCGACCCCCGACCCTCGACGCCTACATGCGTTACTGCATCAGCGAGCGCGCTTCTTCTTCGAGCGTGGCCTCGTCTCCAGCGCGATAACCCACGTGAACGAAGCGCACGATGCCGCTCCTGTCGATCACGAACGCGGTGGGCATGGTGGGGGGATTGTACGCTTTGGCGACCGCTTTGCCGTCGTCCCAGACGATTGGGAACTTGGCGCCCGTCTCGGCCACGAACGCCGGAATACCCTTGGCGTCGTCGTCTTGGCTGATGCCGAGCACCACCACGTCACCGCCCAGCTTGCTCACCAGCTGCTGGTACGCGGGGAACGATTGCCGGCAGGGCTCACACCAGGTCGCCCAAAAATCGACGATGAGCACCTTGCCGGCGTGAGCGGCCAGGCTTTGCCCGCCGCCGCCCGCGACCTCTTTCAGCTCGAACGCGGGCGCAGGCGCGCCCACCAGCGGGTGAGAAGCGCCCGCCGAGCTGGCGCCACCACCACCCGCGCCGCCCGCGCACGCAGCGAGCGACGCCGAGCACGCCATGAAGCCGAGGAAGAGCGAGCGCCGCACGAGCCGTGCGCGCCCGCTCGCAGCCTCTCGGCTCACTGCTTCTTGCCGCCTTTTTTATTGCCTTCGTCGGGGCAACCGTCTTCGTCCTCGAAGCCGTTCTTGGTCTCCGCTTCGTCCACGCATTCGTCGTCGGCGTCCAGGATGCCGTCGTTGTCGTTGTCCGGATCGGGGCAGCCGTCGGTGTCTTCGTAGCCGTCGGTGTCCTCGGCCTCGTTCACGCACTTGTCGCGGGAATCGGGCACACCGTCGTTGTCGGTGTCGGCTTCATCGGGGCAGCCGTCGTCGTCTTTGTAACCGTTCTTGGTCTCGGGCTCGTTCGGGCAGCGATCGCCCGTGTCGGGGATACCGTCGTTGTCGTTGTCGGCTTCGGGGCACCCGTCACCATCCTGAAAGCCGTCTTGGTCCTCGGCTTGGCTCGGGCACTTGTCGAGGTTGTCGGGGATCGTGTCCAGGTCGTTATCGCGATCGGGGCAGCCGTCGCTGTCTTCGTAGCCGTCTTTGTCTTCGGGCTCGGTCGGGCACTGGTCGGCGGCGCCTTCGATGCCGTCGCCGTCGGAGTCTTTGCCCTCCGCCACGTAGAGCACGCCCAACATGGCGCGCACCTTGGGCACGCCTACGCCCTGCACGATGCCGGTGCCGCCGCCGAGGGTGAACTGCAAGGGCGAGCTGAGCGGCACGATTTGCACGCCGGCCAGCCCCTCCATCGTGTTCTCACCGGCCTTGGTGCTGAAGCGCGTCGTGCCGAACGCCTCGGCCATCACCCGGAAGACGGGGCTCACGCGGTAGCCCGCGCCCAGCGCGTAGCGAAATTCGGAGCCCAGGTTGGTGCTGCCAATGACGACCGGCTTGCGATACACGCCGCCCAAATTGCCCCCGAACGAGAAGCCTTGCGTCTCGCCGTCGAAGATGGCGCGGGCGCCGAACGTGGGCAGCTTGTCGCCCATGAACTTGTTCTCGGCCGTCGCCTGGCCGAGCGGCGCCGTAGCGAACACCGTCGCGCCGATCACGAACGGCGTCTTCAGGTCGCCATACAGGCGGAACTTGCCTTCGACCTCCGCGTCTCCCACGCCAACGGCGTTGATGCCGTCGGGCTCGTCGTGGCCATTTTCGGTGATGCCCACGCCCTTGAGCCACGTCACGGGGATGCGCAGGCCGAGCTGCACGCGCGGTACGATCGTGAACGAGCCGAGGAAGTCCCCCGTCAGCATGTTCTCGACGACCTTGACGTCTTCTTGAATGGCGCCCGGCTCGCTGCAGTCGTCGACGCGCAGACAGCTGCGCACCGTCAACGGCTCGAAGGCGTAGTTGACCATGATGCCGGCGCTCCACACCTTCTCACCGTCGGTGCGCGCGCCGCGCATGGTGAAGTAGTTGCGGGGGCCGGGCGCGGCCTGGAACCGCTGCACGCTGATGGAGTGATCGACGCGTTGCTCGGCGAAGGCCGCGCCGCTCGCCAGGAGCGAGCCGAGGCCGGCGGCAGCAGCGGTGAGCAGCGGCAGCGCAAAGCGCGAACCTGAGGCGAGCGGGCGACGGCGACGGATCGAGAGGCTCTTCAACGCAGTCTCCTGAAGTTTCGAGGGAACGGAGCGGGCACAAAAGGGCCCAAGCGGAGCCATGCTTTCAAACTGCACGACGAACTGCAATCGCTTTGAGCCGCGTTTGCCTCGGGCGCGCCTCGAGCGTGCGGCGGTCCTTGGCGTCGTCGATTTCTTCGGTCGCTTCCGCGTCGTTCTCGCCTCGCGTCGTTCTCGCCTCGGCAGACGCCATTTCCGTTGGGGCCATAGCGCCCGCGGCCCCGCAAACACACGCGAGCAACCGGCGCCAGGATTGGGTTAGGCTCCTCCGCGCCGTGGCGGTCTGCGTCGGATGTGCGAGCGTGCTGGTACCGGAGGCACGGTTTTGCCCGCAGTGCGGGCTGGCGGTGCCGAAGCCGCGGGACCGCATTGGCCCCGGGAGCGAGCTCGAGCTCGGCGACTTAGGTAAGTGCGTACTGGGCCACACCATCGGGGAAGGCGGCATGGGCGTCGTCTACCGCGGTTGGCTCTACTACAATCCCGCCGGCCGGTTCGCGGCCGTCCCACCCCACCCGATCGCGCTCAAGGTGCTTCATCCGCTCATCCGCGGCCGGCCGCGCGCCGAGCGGCTGTTCCGGCACGAAGCCGAGGTGCTGGGCAAGCTGGCTCACCCCAACATCGTCCACTACTTCGGCCTGTTCGAGCACGAAGGTGAGCTGTGCATCGCCATGGAGCTGGTTCAGGGCGAGTCGTTGGCCGAGCTGCTGCAGCACGCCAACGCCCAAGGCGCGCTGCCGCGCCTGCCGTTCACGCAGGCCTGGCACTACATGGCGCAGCTCTTGGGCGCGCTCGAGAGCCTGCACGCGCTCGGTATCGTCCACCGCGACGTGAAGAGCGCCAACGTGCTGATCCGCACCGACGACATCGCCAAGCTCACCGATTTCGGCATCTCGCGCTTGCCTGCGGAGCTCGCGAAGCAAAGCGGCGGTACGGCCCCGGGCACCGGCGCGTACATGCCGCCCGAGCAAGTGATGGGGCAGCCTCTCGACCCTCGCGCCGACCTGTACGCCGCCGCCATCGTCATGTTCGAGATGCTGACGGGCGTCACGCCGTTCGACTCCCCCGACCGCAGCGAGCTCGCGATCCGCGCCGCACAGCTCGACGAGGCACCTCCCCCGATCAGCCGCATGGTACCGAGCGCGCCGGCGGCGCTCGACCTGGTGCTGGCGCGCGCGTTAGCCAAGAACCGCGACTTCCGTTACCCCAGCGCGCGAGCGCTCGGGGAGGCTTTCCGCACCGCCTTGGGCCTGCCCGAATCAGCCGGTTGGCGCGCTCAAGTCGAGCTTTCGCGGGTGGCCAAGACGATGTCGATGGCGCTCCAGCAAGCCAGCGCAGGAAACGAAGGCCCGGCGGTCACGGTCGACGAGGCGCCCGCCTTGGCCCCAACCAGCCTCGATGTGCTGCCGAGCCCTGCGCTGGCCGGCGCACGGGCGGAGGCCGAGCGCTACGCCACCGACGTGATGACGGCCTTTAAAAAAGGCTGAGGTTGACAGTCTTGCGGGTCGGTGCGAAAGGGACTGCCGCCGCTTCGGTCCAAGGCGGAGTATCAATGCGAAAACGCTCCGTTTTACTGGTTTCGGCCTTCAGCGCCACGGCTCTCTTTCAGTCTCTGCCTTCGCTCGCGCAGCCCGCGCCGGAAGCGAAGAAGCCCGCGCCGGAGGCAAAACCGGCTGAGCCGAAGCCGCCGGTCGCGCCGGCCCCTGCCGCTCCAGCGCCAGCCGCTGCTGCGCCGGCGCCCACCGCGCCGCCTGCGGACGCCCCCCCGCCCGCCGCCGACGCCACTGAAGAGCCGGATGTCGCGCCCGAGCCGGAGCCCGCAGGCTCATTGCCCGCGGCGCAACCTGGTCTAACCCCGCTGCCGGTGTGGCCAGAGCCCGCGGAAGACACAGCGGCGCTCAAGCGTCAGGGAGCCGAACGGCCCGGTGCGGTGAAGCCCAGCGCCAACGCCGTCTTCTCCGAAGACTGGTGGACGCACACGCGCCCGGTGCTGGAGTGGCACGGCAGCTTCCGCGCGCGCGGCGAGCTGTTTTACAAGTTTCACCTCGGTCGCGTCGACCCGGCCAACACCGCGCTCTTTCCGCGCCCTGCCGATCACTACTACGAGCCCATCGTCGGCAACATCAAGGTCAGCGAAAAACAGGGCGGAGTGAAGCTGTGCACGCCGAGCGAGATCGGCAGCGGCAGCGCGTCGGGCTTCAACGACGCCAACCGCGCGTGTGACGACAACACCAACGCTGGCGCCAACCTGCGCTTCCGGCTCGCTCCCGAGTTTCACGTCTCCGACAACCTGCGCGTGCTGACGCAGATTGATTTGCTCGACAACCTGGTGCTCGGCTCCACGCCCAGCGGCTACTCGGCAGACAACGGCAGCGTGGCGGAGCGCGGGGGTTACTCGCCGCTCGGGGTGCTGGACGACGGCACGGCCGCGCCCAACAGCCGCAACAGCCTGCGCGACAGCATCATCGTCAAGCGCGTGTGGGCCGAGTGGGTCACACCCGTCGGGCAGCTGCGCTTCGGTCGCATGCCGAACCACTGGGGTTTGGGCATGGTCTACAACTCCGGCGACGGCCACGACGACGACTACCAGTCGACCATCGACCGCGCTCAAGTCATGAGCGGCATCAAATCGCTCGATTTGTACGCCACCGCCGCCATCGATTTCCCGAACGAAGGCCCAACCAGCGACTCGCTGTCGCTGCGGCGCGGCCAGCCGTTCGACGTCGCCCAGCTCGACGACGTCAACCAGTACACCTTCAGCATCATCCGCAAGAAGAGCCCCGAGCTCGTTCGCGCCGCACTGAACAACGGCGAGGTCGTGTTGAACGGCGGCTTGCAGGTGCAGTATCGGCACCAGCTCCTGGCCAGCGACATCACGGGCGCCTGCACCGACGGCGCGGCCACCCTCAATTGCCCGTCGCCCGGCTTCGTGCGGCGCGACGCCAACATGTGGATGCCGGATCTGTGGTTCCAGCTGCTGTTCCGCGGCTTCCGCTTCGAGACCGAGATCGCGACCGTGCAAGGCTCGATCGCCAACGTCTCGACCGTGCGTGACGAGAAAGATCCGACGAAGCTCGACTACAAGCTGCGCAGCTGGGGCTTCGCCGCCGAGATCGAGCAAATGCTGGCCGAGAACAAGCTCCACCTCGGCTTCAAAACCGGCTGGGCCTCGGGTGATGCCGACGTCGACAGCCTGAGCCCGGGCAGCGGGTTCCAGAATCAGAACGGCGACCACACCGTCTCGACGTTCCGCTTCAACCCGAGCTACGGGCTGGACTTGATCCTCTACCGCAACCTGCTCACGCGCGTGCAGGGCACCTACTACCTGCGCCCGAGCGTGAAGTACGACTTCTTGCGCGATCCGAACGGGCAGAAGATCGGAGGCGGGGTCGCCGCCATCTGGTCTCGCGCGAGCGAGTTCATGCAGACGCCCGGCCACGAGCGTGATCTGGGCGTGGAGGTCAACGGCCAACTGTACTTCCAGAGCAAGGACGGCTCGCTCAACGACGATCCAGGCCGCATGGGCGGCTTCTTCGCCAAGCTCGAGTACGCCGTGCTCTTCCCCATGGCAGGCCTCGGCTACGCCAGCCGCGAGACGTCGGTAGACACCAACCTGGCTCAGGCCCTGCGCTTGTTCCTCGGCGTATCGTTCTAAGCCCTAGGGCTTGTCCCTAAATTGGGATCGCTCGCGCGTGCCCGTAAACGTGCCCGTGCCCGTGCCCGACGGTCCGTGAGGAGTCGTTGGGCCCGTTTGTTTAGTAGGCCGAGGTTTGTGGCGCGGGCCTGGCCCGCGCGCGCCGCGCCCAGCTGGGCGCGCAGGCACGCTGACCGGTCCGTTGTCGCGGGCCTTCTTGGACGGGCCGTTCGGGACAGTGCTTTCCAGGCAGGCGGCCCATTCCAGGGCATAATGCCGGGGCGTGACTCACTCGCTACGCCTCGTTGAGTGTTTTGCCGCCCTGCTCGGGGTCGTCGCGTGCGCCAGCGAGCCCGCGGCTCCGGACGCGAACGGTGGAGCTGCGGGCGAGGCGGCCAGCGCCGGAGCGAGCGCGGGCGGCCGGGGCGACAGTCCGAGCGACTGCCCGGCGCGGACCAATCCTAAAGCCGAGCCCAGACACGTGGCCGTGGGTGTCGTGTCGGGCCTGCTCGTCGACGAGCAAGGGGCGGCAACCTCGGCCGGCCTCGTGCAGATCTGCGGCAAAGACGTGTGCATCAACGCGCGCGTGGGCGAAGACGGCAAGCTGGGCGAAGAGGTGGCCCAGTCGCTCGACGCGCCGGCTTGCAAATTCGGCGACGGCCTCGGCTGGGGCAAGCTGGCGATTCCGCTCGCGGCGGGCGACACCCAGCTGGGCACGCTGACCGCCGTGCGGCTCCCCGACTTCAGCGAGTCGGTGCCGTTCACGCCGGGCGAGCAGGTTGCGTCGGGCGGCGTCACCCTCACGCTCGCGGCCAACGTCCACGTCGAGGTCGACACGTTGACGTACGAGGACGAAGCGCAGCAGGGCTTTCGCGCCGCCGCGCTGCCCGAGGCGGCGCTGACCCAGCTCGAGCAAGGCTTCGTAGCCGGCTTTGCGCTCTCACCGGTCGAGACACGCATTTGCCCGAGCCCCGCCTTGAGCCTGGAAAACAGGGCCAAGTTGGCGCCCGGGGCCGAGCTCGAGCTGTACGTGCTCGGCCTCGACGTCAGCGAGCCCATCGCGCCCTACGGCCAGTGGCAGCACGTCGGCGACGGGCAAGTGAGCGAAGACGGCGCGACGCTGGAGTTCCCGGATGGCGTCCCGCTCCTCACCGCCATCGGCATTCGGGAGAAACCGTGATGCGCGCGCCGGCCGCGCGAGGGCTGCTGGCGGCGGCGCTCACGCTGTCGTGCGGCAGCAACGCGCCCGAGGTTCCGAAGGAGCTGCTGACGACCGCCTCGGGCTGCGCCGCGCCCGACTACCCGAGCGAAGGCTTCGGCTACGAGCCCGGCGATGTGGTCGCCAACGCCTGCTTCGTCGGCTACCGCGCGCCCGATCGCGTCCTTCCGACCGCAGCGCACCGCGAGACGCTCGCCTTCTCCGACTATTACGATCCGGCGGGCAGCAAAGGCGTCTCGCTCTTGCTGATCAACACCGCCGCGATCTGGTGCATGGCCTGCGTCGACGAGCACCACACGTTGCCGGAGCACCAGCGCGAGCTGGGGCCGCAGGGGCTCGTGATTTTGAGCACGCTGTTTCAAGACGCCAAGCGTGAAGAAGCGACGCTCGAAGACGTGGAGCGCTGGATCGCCAACTTCGACACCAATTTTCCGATGGTCGCCGATCCGGGGCTCCAGCTGGACGGCTACGCTTCGTCGGACTCGGCGCCGCTGAACATGGTAGTCGATCCGCGGACCATGAAAGTTCTACGCAAATACGTGGGCAATCAGGGCACCTTGTGGCCTTACATCGAGTCGGAGCTTGCGGCGCGCTCCGCCGGCCGCTGAGCCATGCGCCGGCCGTTCGCCGCCCTCGGGCTAGGGGCCGCGCTGGTTTCGATGCGCGCGCTCGCGCTCGAGCCGGGCAGCGTAGCGGGCGAGCCGGTGCGGCTGGACGTCAGCGAGAGCGCCAGCGTCTACTACAACTTCGACAACCGCGACTCGAAGCCGAACCAAGTGGCCACGCGCGCGAACGACGACTTTGGCCTCGTCTACAACCGGCTGAGCGCGCAAGCCACGGCCGGGAGCCTGAGCTTGGGGGTGCGGGTCGACAACGTCTGGTTTTACACCTCGCCCAACCCCACCCGGCTGGCGCTCGACCTCACGGGTGAGGCCGCGCCCGCCGACGCCCCCGGCTACTTTCGCAGCAAGCTGGGCGAGGCCGGGCTGGAGCTTTCCAATCGTTTCATCGGCTGGATGTACCCAGCCAAGTATTACCTCACCTACTCGCGGCCGGGTTTGGAGGCGACGCTCGGCGACGCCAGCGCGCAGCTCGGCCGCGGCATCGTGCTCAGCGTGCGCAAGCGCGACGAGCTGGGCAGCGACACGACGATTCGCGGCGCCCGGCTCAGCGTCAGCTCGCGCGGCGACGTGCGGCTCAAGCTGACGGCGCTGGGCGGCGAGCTCAACCCCCTGCGCATCGACGAAGCCAGCGGCCGCTACCTGGGCGTGCCGGGCGGAGGCGACGCGTTCGGGCGCATCAGCGAGGCCGGAATGCCGCGCGCCATCCGCACCGATTTCGCCCCCCTAACCCAAGACTGCGAAACGAGCCCCACCTGCGGCTACGCGCCGGATCGCGTCGTGGCCGGGCAAATCGAGCTGGCGGGCGGACGCTGGAAGCTCGCCACGCAAGGCTCGGCGCTCTTTCGCGTCGCTCCGCTCAGCGAGGATTTGCTGCGCAGCGCGCGGCGCATCGTGACGCTCAGTCAATCCGTCGAGCTGGCCCGGCTCTTACCGGAGCTTTCGCTGTACGGCGAATTGGCGTTCCAACAACTGGCCGAGCGCGCTCAGGCTCCGCGCTTCGAGCCCGGCTACGGATTGTACGCCAGCGCGGTCTACACTCCGAAAGGCGCCGCCCTCACCCTCGAAGGCCGGCACTACCGCCGCTTGTTTCCGTTGGCCGCCAACGTCAAGCTGGCCCGCGCGCGCGAGTTCTCGAGCCTTTCGTACAATCAGGTGCCCACCACCGAGCTAGAAGACAACGACACCGAGTACGAAGGCATGAACACGTGCGTCAGCGGCGCGCGCCTGCGCGGCGACTTCAGCTTGCGGCCCGGCGTGCGCGCGCTCAGCAGCGTGGCGCACTACCTGACCTACGCCGAATCGGGCGCGAACGAAGCTTGCGTCATCACGCGCGAGCAGCTCAACCGAATCTACGACATTTCTTCGGGTTTTGCGCTGGACTCGCGCGATCGCAAGCGGCACCTGGAGCTCGTGCTGGGCGGACGGATCGACAGCTCCGAGCGCGAGCTCACCCTGCCCGGAGGCTCGAGCTCGCACTTGTTTTACGGCGAGGGCTACCTGCGTCACGTGCTCGACCTGCCGCTCGTGGGCGATTTCAGCGTCAACCTCACGGGGCGGCATCGCCGTCGCTCGCAGGCCGAAGGCGGCCCAGGCGTGCCCTGGTCGGAGGGTGAAGAGGTGCTGGGCGTCGAGTGGGCCGAGCACACGAGCCTGGGCCTCGGCGCCGAATACGACACGCGCCCCGGAGTGCCGCACCGCTATTTCAACATCGAGCTCTCTCACCGCCCCACCCCATCGAGCCGCGTCGCGCTGTTCGCGGGTCAACGTCGCGGCGCGCTGCGCTGCGTGGGCGGCATTTGCCGCCTCTATCCTCCGTTCGAGGGCGTCCGCCTCGACGTGGCCCTGCGCTTTTGAGGCCTTTGATGCGCGCGTTCCTTTCCTCCGCTCTCTCCCTGATTTTCGGCCTCCAGGCGACGCTCGGCGCCGCCGCGGTGCCTGGCGCAGCGACCACCGCTCCCGAACAAACGCCGGAGCTCGCCCCCACCGCTCCCGAACAAACGCCGGAGCCCGCCCCCACCGCTCCCGAACAAACGCCGGAGCCCGCCCCCACCGCTCCCGAACAGACGCCGGAGCCCGCCCCCACCGCACCGGGCTCGCCGGCGCCACGCGGTCCCTCCACGCCTCGCTTGCTGCCCGCTGCTGCGGCCGTGGTGCCCGGTCTGCTGGTCCGCGGCTCGGGCCACTTCGCCCTTGGGGAGCCGCGCACGGCTCGCCACCTGCTCGCCCTGGAGGGCATCGGGCTCGGACTTTTCTTGAGCGGCGGGCTCACCATCGTCTTCACGGGCGCGTCGCGCTATTTCGTGGCCCCGGCCGCCACCGCCACCATGCTCGGCTTCGGGCTGTTCTCGACCTCGTATTTGGCGGACATCTACGGCACGGTTTCGAACGACGGAGGGGCCGCGCTGAGCCGCCTGCGCGCCCCCGCCCGTTGGGAAACGGAGCTTGGCTACCGGCGCCTCGCAGATCCCGAGTTCGACTACCGTGACTTCGTGGTCCAGCGTGTTTCTCGGCAAATTGGCGCGGTACGCCTGAGCCCGTCCGGCATGTTCTCGCTCGGCGGTGAGACCGCGCGCTACCGCGTCGAGGGCCAGTACCGGCTCGCGGGCAACGTGCTCGACCCGCGCCCGCGCGACGTGAGCTTCTTCGACGTCACGCTCGCGTTCGTTCACCAGCGCCATCCTCCACAGCATTTTTCCAGGAGCCAGGCCGAGCTTTCGCTGGACGCGCGCTACGACTTCGGGCGGCTCGGTCCCACCTTGCGCGGCGCCTTCATGGAGCTTTGCGCCGGCTACGCGCTCGCTCGCACCGACTACGATCTCACCGGCCTGACCGTGCCGCACGATCTGGAGCACGTGCTGCTCGGCCGTATCGGCTTCGGCGTGACGCTGCGCGGCCAGAGCGCTCCCGGCAGCGAAGCGCTTTTGTATTACGATCACCGCCACGACGACTACGTTGCCGGGCTCAAGGTGAAGGGCATCGGCAGCGGAGTGCTCGGCCATTTTGGGCTCGGAGCGCGCTGGTTCGTGACCGAAAGCGTCGGCTTCGCCCTGGACGCGCAGGTGGGCGCCGCCTACCTGGGCGGGGCATCCTTGATTTTCAGGAGCCACGCCGGCTCCGCGCGCTCGCACAGGGAGACCACGCCATGAAGCCGCGCACGCTAGTCGGCGCCGCTCTGTTCCTCGCTCTCTCGTGCTTGCGGCCGTCGGAAGAGCGCGCGCTGGCCGATCTCGAGGTCGGCCAGGCCGAGCAGGGGGTGCTCAGCATCTCGGTCGAAGACGGCTTGGCCGCCGTGCGCTCGCTCGGCGACGACGAGCTCGTGCTTTGGGGCAGCGCGCCCAGCTTTGCCTTCGAGCTGACGGCTCAGGTTGGGCGGACACTGCGGGTGGACGTGCAAAATTGCCTGCCCGATGCCGAGCTGGCCGTCACCGACGGCGGCGCTCAGCTCACCCCGCTCGAGGACGCGGGCATTCCCACGCGCAAGAGCTGGCGGGTCGTGTTGCCGGCGGGCCGCGCGCGCTTCACGGTGGCCGCGCCCGATCGCGACAGCCGCGAGGCGTTCCGCTTCGCGATTTTGTCCGACGTGCAAGAGGCCATCGACCGAGTCGCCGACATCTTCGAGCGCATGAACCAAGAGCGCGAGGTGCGCTTCGTGCTGGGCGCCGGTGACCTCACTTCGCGCGGCACTCGCCAGGAGCTGGAGCGCTTTCAGAGCGAGCTCGAGCGCATGAAAATTCCCTATTTTGCCACGCTCGGCAACCACGAGCTCGGGACGCACCCGGACCTCTTTCACGAGTACTTCGGCCGCGGCAACTACCAGTTCCGTTTCCACGGCGTGGCCTTCACGCTCATCGATGACGCCAGCGCCAGCATCGATCCGACGGTGTACGATTGGCTCGACGCGTGGCTCGAGAGCGCGCGGCGCGACGTGCATGTCGTTGCGATGCACATTCCACCCGTCGATCCGATCGGCGTGCGGAACGGCGCCATGGCCAGCCGCAACGAAGCGGACAAGCTGCTGGCCCGCTTGGCCGAAGGGCGCGTCGACCTCACGCTGTACGGCCACATCCACTCCTACTACTCGTTCGACAACGCCGGCATCCCGGCCTTCATCTCGGGCGGCGGCGGCGCGATCCCCGAGCGCTTCGATCGTATCGGCCGCCACTTCATGGTCTTCGACGTCGACGCTCGCCACGGCGTCACCGCCCGCAGCGTCATCAAAGTCGACTAGCGCCACCGCTAGGCCTAAGCAGGGTGCTGAAAAACGGCGCCGGGTCGGGAGCAGACAACGACTAGAACCGGAAGGCCTCTTCACGTCGCCAGAGTCAGTTCGCTACCGAACTGACTTTTCAGAACCGAAAGGCCTCTTCACGTCGCCAGAGTCAGTTCGCTACCGAACTGACTTTTCAGAACCGGAAGGCCTCTTCACCTCGCCAGAGTCAGTTCGCTACCGAACTGACTTTTCAGAACCGAAAGGAGCTCTCCAAGCTTCTACCCCTCCCTGCCAACGCGCGGGCAGGACTCACGCCTCTTTGGCCGTCAGCGGAGGGCGGCGTCGACGTCGCGTTCGAGGCTGGCGTGGGCGCCGGTGGTGTAGCCCTCGCGCTGCGCGAGCACCCGGCCGTCGCGGCCGATCAAGACGCTGAAGGGGGCCGAGGCGCGCGGATTGTACAAGGCGACGGCGCGGCTCTCTTGGTCGAGCAAAATCGGGAACGAAATGCCCAGCCGCGCGACCTCGGCCTGGACGTCGGCGGTGGAGCCGGGGCCATCGATCGACACGCCGAGCACCACGAAGCCGCGGCCCTGCCGCGCGCGGTACAGGGCGTCGAGCTCCGGCATGGCGCGCAGACACGGCTTGCAAAACGTGGCCCAGAAGTCGACCAGCACTACGTCTTTGCCGAAATGATCGGAGAGCCGTTCGCTGCCGCCATCCAAGCGGGGCAGCTCGAAATCGGGCGGGCGAGCGGGGGCCGCCGCCGGACCCTCTGCGTGAGGCTCACCGGCGGCGCCCGCGGCGCTGCAGCCGAGCAAGAGCCAAGCCGCCACGGCAGCCAGCGCGAGCTTCACTGCAGCTTGACCAACAGCCGCTCGACGCGCTGCCAGTAATCGGCGGAATAGCCCATGGTGGCGTCGAGCACCTTCATGGTCCGGGCGTCCACCAGCATGTTCAGCGGCGTGGCGTCGGAGGTGAAGAAGGCGCCCAGCTTGAAGCCCGGATCGAGCAGCAGCGGGAAATCGATGGAGTGGCTGGCGAGCGAGCCCCAGTTGTGGAGATCGAGCGGGCGGGCGGGGCCGGCTTTGTTGTCTTCGAACAACGTGCCGATCAGCTGCACGCCACGCGGACCGAGCTCGGCGTTCACGCCGTTGGCCTTGATGTCGGCCATCTCGGCGCGGCAGACCGAGCACCACACCGCCGAGGCATTGATCCAAATCAATTTCACGTTGCTGCGGCCGTCGGGGTTGTAAAACTCCGAGAGCCGCACCTGCTCGAGCTGATCGACATCGTAGTTGGACGCGACCGGATCGCGCCAACCCAGGAAAGCGAAGTTCTCGAGCGTGGCCCGCACGCCAGTGCCGTAAGGCCCGGGCGGGTAGTCTTGCTTCTGGTAGCTCGGCGCATTTGCCGGCGGCACGGCGCTCGCGGCGCCCGCGGCCGTGGTGCCGGCGCCTCCGGGTGGAACCGCAGCGCTGCCGCCCGCGGGCGTCTCGGCGTTGGGGTCGTCGATGGGGGCGCTGGAGCACGCCGGGAGCAGGACGGCACCGGCGGTGAGCCACGCTGTGAAAGGAACGCGCATCGTCGACCTCGAGGGCTAAAACCTTGTATGAAGGTACCTGCGTGACCCAGGACGTCAAGAAGAGCAAGTCCCATGGCGGCGGCGGTCTCGGCTTCGCGGCGCTTTTTTTGCTGGCGCTCGCTGGTCTATCGAGCACGGTCGGCTGTTCCGAAAACGAGCCTACTCCCAACGAGGATGGCGAGTCTGGCGGCGCTGCTTGCCCGGGCCGTGGCTGCCAGGCCCCGAGCGGTCGCTTCACGAGCTGTACCGAGAGCGCAGAGTGCGACGAAGCGCACGGCTTTAGCTGCGTAGACGGCGAGTGCAGCTACGAGTGTCAATCGCACGCCGACTGCGTCGAGGTCGGGCATTGCGAGCCGCGCACCGTGGACCATGCGCGCAAGAATTTTTGCGTGCGCGACGCCGCGCCCCCGAAGGCGGGTGAGCTGTACAGCCGCTGCCCCAAGGGCGACGAGTGCGCCGATCCAGCGCTGTGCGTGGGCGCAGGCGCGGGTGATCTGGACGCCTATTGCACCATCGACTGCGCCAGCGACGACGACTGTAGGGCGGGCTACTTCTGCGGCACCCTGCCGGGGGATACCTCGGGCGTGGAGCGCAGCGTGTGCAGGCAGCGCGAGTTTTGCTCACCGTGCGCCTCGGACGCCGACTGCCTCGGCGTGCCTAACCAAATTTGCGCCAAAGACGAGAGTGGAGAGAAGATCTGCACTCGCCTGTGCGACACCGAAGCTCAGTCGTGCCCGTGGGGTAACGCGGCCAAGTGCGGCTACTTCGACGACGACTTGGGCGCAGCTACCTGCTCGCACCGCTTCGGCTCGTGCCACGGCAGCGGGCAAACCTGCGAGCCCTGCCGCAGCAACGACGACTGCCCGGGCGGCGGCTGCGCGGCCTCTAGCTTCACCGGCGAGCGCTGGTGCGTGAACTTCGACACCCGTTGCGAGTGCCCGAACGGCCCCGACGCTTCGGGCGCCTGCAGCGACGGCGGCTGTCCGCCATCACCCAGCGGGCTCGTCATCCAGTGCATCGGCAGCGAGCAGTCTTCGCTGTTCAACACCTGCTACGCGGCCAGCAGCGGCAGCCAAACCCAGCTCGGTGCATCGCCGCAGACTGGTTGCTGGGGCGCCGATTGATTTTCGCTACCGTGACAATCGTGTCACGGCGGTCGGCCCGTGGACCTTCCCTCCTCTAAAAAAGCCCGCCGAAACGCGAATTTGACCCGCCGCGCCCACGGGGCTGCCTAGCGGCGGAGCTCTCGGCGTCCAACGAGACGGCCTGGGAAGGCAGCGGCTCTCTTCTAAGGGCTTCGCCGGCCGAACGTCTTGGTCTAGTCTGCCCCTCTTAGTTTTCGAAGAGGATGCAACTGCACGAGGGGGCGCCATTGTCTTTCTTGGTCAGACGCTTTCTCGCTTAGCCACCGTTCAAGGAGTCTCCGTATGAGCAAACTGATTCGCTTCCAGCCCCTTACTGCCCTCGCCGTTACCGGCTTCGCCATTGCCGCCCTCACCACGGGCTGCGACAAAGTCGCCGACGCCCAGAAGGGCCTGTGCTGCTCGGAGTTCCAGGTGGGCGCCGACCTCTCGGGCGTCGACTTCGAGCTCGAAGGCAGCATCAAAGGCAAGTACGAAGCGCTGGCACAAGCGAGCGCTGATTTGGGCGCGGTCGCGGCCGGCGCCCTCACCGACGTGTCGATCGCTTGCGAGAACATCGCGCGTGACCTGGGCGCAAAAGCGGCCGACACCGACGCCGCCGCCGCCAAGACCGGCTCCGACAAGGTGACGGCCATGTGCGCGCTCGCCACCGCTCAAATCGACGCCACCTTCGGCGCCAAAGCCAGCGTCAAGGGCGAGCTCTCGGTCGACTTCCAGCCGCCGGTCTGCACCGCGTCGGTCAGCGCCCAGGCCAGCTGCGAAGGCAGCTGCTCGGGCGACGCCAAGTGCGACGCCATGGCCACGCTGCCCAAGTGCGATGGCGGCAAGCTGTCGGTCGAGTGCAAAGGCTCGTGCGACGTCACGGCCGAGACGCCGAAGATTTCGTGCACCGGCTCGTGCAGCGGCAAGTGCGAAGGCAGCTGCAAGGCCGAAGCCGGCGCGACGGTCGCTTGCGACGGCACCTGCGAGGGTACGTGCACCGCCGACGCGGCGGGTGGAACGGGCATGAACGGCATCCAGGCCGACGGCTCGTGCAAGGGCAAGTGCGAAGGCAAGTGCACGGCCAAGGCCGGCGTCGAGGTCGAGTGCGAAGGCACCTGTGAAGGCTCTTGCGACGCCAGCTGCGAAGCAACGCCCGGCGTCGCCAAGATCAAGTGCGACGGCAAGTGCATGGGCGAGTTCGAAGCGCCCAAGTGCGAAGGCGGCAGCGCCGAGATCGATTGCGAAGCGGACGTCGACTGCAAGGCTAGCTGCAAGTCCAGCGCTAGCGCCAAGGCCGATTGCAAGCCCCCGTCCCTCAACGTTGCCTACGCCGTCAGCAGCAAGGTGGACGCCGAGGCGCAAGCCAACATCGACGCCGGTCTGGCGTCGCTCCGCGCCAATCTGCCGAACCTGATCGTGGTCCTGAAGGCGCGCGGCGCGGCGTTCACCTCGGCCATCAGCGCCACCGTCGACGCGAGCGGCAGCATCGCGGGCAACGCCGGCGACTTGAGCACGAAGGCAACGGCCTGCTTGATCCCGATCGGCGTGGCGGTGGAGTCGGCCCTCGAGGACTTCAAGGCCTCGTTCGACGCGAGCGTGAAGGTGGCCGGCGCGGCCAACATCTCCACGAAGTGAAGTGACGCGCTCTCCGAAGGAGAGCAAATTCGACGGCGCGGCTCGCAAGGGTCGCGCCGTCGTCGTTTTTGTGATCGCTCGCGGCGCGGCACGACGGCCCGTCCGGATCTGGCAACCCCGCGTCCGGGCGCCCCCGTGGGCCCTTGACCCGCTGCGGGCTCGTCCAAGATGGTGCAAGTCATGACCGACGCACCGAAGCAAAGCCCTCTCGCCTCGCCCGAACCGTGGAGCTTGGTCGCAGACGACTACACGCTCGAGCTCTTGCCCATGTTCGAGCTCTTCTCGAAAGACGCGCTCGCGTTGGCGCCCACCCCGCCGGGAGCGCGCCTGCTCGATGTCGCCGCGGGGCCGGGCACGCTGACTTTGCTCGCCGCCGAATCGGGGCGCTCGCTCTCGGCCATTGATTTTTCGCCGCAGATGGTCGCGAACCTGAAGCGGCGCTTGAACGGCGCGCAGCTCGGCGCAGACGTGCGGCTGGGCGACGCCCAAGCCTTGCCCTGGGGCGACAGCGAGTTCGACGCTGCGTTCTCGATGTTCGGGCTGATGTTCTTCCCCGATCGCGCGCGGGGCTTCGCCGAGCTTTACCGGGTCCTGAAGGCGGGCGGCGTGGCCGTGGTGTCGAGCTGGGCGCCCTTCGAAGGTATTTTCGCGAGCATCATGGCCGCCCTGCGCGAAGTGTTGCCCGAAATCCCGTTCGGCTCCGGCAAAGGGCCGCTCGGAGATCCCGACGAGCTTGCCGCCGAGCTTCGCGCCGCCGGTTTTGCGAACGTCCAGGTTACGCCTCAAACCCACACGGTGCCGGGCGGCACCCCCGCCGAGGTCTGGGCGCAAAGCCAGCGCACCACGGCCCCCATCGTGCTCTTGAAGCGGCGGCTCGGAGAGGCGACATGGGCGGAGGTCACCTCCGGCGTCCTGCAGCGCCTGGAAGCCCAATACGGCACGGGGATCGTCGCCATCACCAGCACCGCGTACCTCGGCTCTGGTCAGAAGCCGTAACCCTGGTAGTCTCGGAGCATGGCTGGGAAGAAAGGGCCGCGGAAGCTTTTGGTCGCGTCGGTCGGGGTGGCGACCATCAACTACGTGCTCGCCAGCTCGGGCTGCTCCACGGTCGCCAACCTGCCCGCGCCGCACGCCGGCGGCAAAGCCGGCGCGGGCGGTAGCGCCAGCGCGGGCGCCAAGAGCAGCGCCGGCACCGGCGGCTTTCCCACCGTCGCCAACCTGCCCGCCCCACCCGATGGCGGCAGCTCTGACGGCAACGAGCGATGAACGGAGAGCTGTTCGAGCTCGAGCTGCTGGGCGGTACGACGGAAGAGCGATTTCGCCGCATGCGGCCCGAGGTCGAGCAGATGCCGTGGGGCACGCTCGATCTATCGAACGCCAGCGAACAAGCGCGCATTGCCGCCCGCCGCGCGTGGACGGGGGCGGCCTATCAAGAGCATCGCACCGCGCTCGCTTGCGCCATGACGCTGCAAGCTTTGATCGAAGCGCGCGCGCCCGTCGATCTCATCGCCATCGCCGCGCGCTTTCCGCTCGACGAGATGGTCCACGTGGAGCTCTCGGCGCGCATGGCCATGGAGTTCGGCGGCGGCACCGAGATCGTGCACGACCCCAAGCACATGGTCGACGGCCCCAACCCCGAAGCCAGCCCGCTCATGCAGGCCGCCGAGTGCGCGGTGCGCTTTTTCTGCGTGGGCGAGGCGCTTTCGATCCCCTTGCTCCGCGCCACCTGGCACATCGCCGAGCACCCGCTGCCCAAGGCCGTGATGGGGCGCATCGTCAAAGATGAAGCCGCACACGGCGTATTCGGGTTCACCTTCTTGGACTGGGCGGGCCCCCGCTTCAGCGCCGAAGATCGGATCGAGCTGGGCCGCCAAGCCGATCTGGCGATTCGCTTTTTGTACGACCAATGGCGCGACGTGCACGACAACCGCCGCCAGCAGCTGCACGAGGGCGACGTGCTGGGCTGGATGCGCACCGACGACTATTTGTCGCGCGCGCAGCAAGCCATGCAGACGCAAGTCATCACCCCGCTGGAAGCGCGCGGCATTCCGATCGGCGCGCAGCTGAGCGAAACCCCGCGCTACGCCTGAGCCAGGCCGGCGCGCGCGGCCGAGCGCCGACGCTCGCGGAGCTAGCCCGCGCCGGGCAGCTCGCGCACCAGGCGGAGCCGCAGCGGCGGTTTCCCCCATCGCTCTGGATCGGTCGAGTATTTTGCGGCGTAGAAACGCAGCCGGCGAGCGCTCGCGAGCGCGCCACGTTGAGCGGCCGTGCGCGCCTGGCGCGCCGCGAATTGACGCAGCTGCCGCTCGTTCGGCGACCCGCCGTAGGCGCCGAGCAGCCAGTACACCTGGCCCCATTCCGCCTGGCTCCGCGGCTCGCCGCGCGGACGCGTGAGGCGAACGGTGCCGCCCTCGGGATCGACCAGCTCGACCAGAAGATCGGGCGCGCTACGCGAAAAGCGGCCTTCGAACGTGGGATAACAGGCGAACGGAAAGCCCTGCGTCTGCCCGCGAAACCCCGCCGCCCCCGCGCCCAGCAAGAGGCCGGCCGCGACCAGCACGCTTGGCCACGGCCAGCCCGTGCCGCCCGGCGCGCGCCCAGGGATGGCCCAAGAGTAGCGCGCAAATGTGCGTTGCCAGGGCAAAAGGACCACGTAGCAGGCCCAGAGGCTCGGAAAGCGAATGAAGAAGAACAGCTGCGTTGCCGCGTGAAACAAGAGCCCGCCCGCGAGCGCCAAGAGGCGCGTGCGCCCGATGAGCGCCAGCAGCCAGAACGAGAGCTCGAACGCCAGCACGAGCGCCCCGCCCAGCGCGAGCAGCCAGGGCGCCTGGTCGATGCGCCAAGGCGGCAGCCGGCCATGCTGAAACCACTTCGAATGCAGGATGGCGGTCACGTTCTCGGCCGAGCCCCAGGCGAGCCCCGCGCTCATCAGTTTGTGCAGGCCGGGAAAGAAATACACGGCGCCCAAGAGCAAGCGAGCGCCACACAAGGGCACTCCGTACGCCAACGATGCCGCCGGCGTACGCAGGCCCCACGCGTCGAGCGACCAGACGTCTCCGCAGCGGCTCACGGCCAAGAGCGCCAAGAGCCAGAGCAGGTGCATGCCGTGCCAGGTGGCGCCCGCCCGCTCGGTGAACGACAACAGAAAGGTGGCCGTCAGCGCCAAGACCCCGCACGACAACCGTGACCAGTAACCGAGCAGCGCCGTCGCGCCGGCGGAAAAAGCCAGCGCCTGAACCCCGCTCACGAGCTGCGGCGAAAAGTGCCAGCGCGCCAGCCACCCCAGCCCTCGGGGCGTCGCGAGCAGCAGCTCCGGCGCCTTGGCCAGCGCTGGCGCCGCGCGCATTTCGGGGGAAATGAGCAAGATGATCACTACCGCGATGCGCAGGGCCGAGACCCCGTAAGCAGGCTCGGTCAGGGCGGAGCGCAGCCGTCTTTGCCAGGCCATGTTGCGCCCGCAGTGTACTGGCCTAAAGCCACGGGGTCTTTCAGCCGTTCTGCAGGCCTGGCGATGTCCGCGGCCCAGCACCCCAACTCAGTTTCCGTCCTCGATGGAAAGTACGCGCTGATCCGCGAGCTCGGCTCGGGTGGCACCGGTACCGTTTACGAGGCGGAGAACCTGATCGTCGGCAAACGGATCGCGATCAAGCTGATGAACGCCGAGGCCTTCGCGGAGCGCGATAGCCAGGCGCGCTTCGTCGCGGAAGCGCGCGCAGCCGCTCGCATCGCCCACGCGAACGTGGTCGATCTTCATGACCTGGGCGTCTCGCGAGACGGCGTGCCGTACATCGTGATGGAGCTGCTGCGAGGCGAGACGCTGGAAGAAGTCGTCGACACGCGCGGGCCGCTCGCTCCGCCGTACGCCTGCGAGCTGTTCTTGCAGGTGCTGGCCGGGCTCTCGGCGGCGCACGCGCAGGGCATCGTCCACTGCGATTTGAAGCCGGCCAACGTGCTCGTCACCCACCCGCGGCCCGATCGCCCGCTGGTCAAGGTGCTAGATTTCGGCATTTCACGCGGCGTGGAGGCCACGCGCAGCACGCGCCAGGTCGTGATGGGCACGCCCATGTACATGGCGCCCGAGCAGGTGACGGGCGACCCCGTCGACTTCCGAACCGACGTCTACCAGGCCTGCGCCATGCTGTTCGCGATGCTGGCCGGTACCGATCCGTTCGAGGCCAGCACGGCCCGAGAGCTGATGAAGCTCGTCGCCAAGGGTCGCCCCCGCGATCTGCAGGCGCTGGTGCCAGAGCTACCGAGCGAGCTGGTGCGGGTGGTCAAGGACGGCATGGCCGTGAAGCCGCGCGAGCGCATCCAGAGCGCGGAGGAGCTGGCCGAGCGCTTGCGCCCCTTCGTCAGCGCGCAGCACTTCGTCTCGCTCGTACCGCAAGGCCACCAAATCTCGGGCCAGCCCATTCCGCTCATCATTGGCCCCGGTCTGGCGGGCTCGCGCGCCGCTTCGTCGCGGCCCTCGCAGGCGTCGGTGATTCCGGTCGATATGCCGCGCGTCAACCGCGTGCGCGTCACCGACTCGCTGTTGGTGTCGCCGCGTATTCCGCGCGCGCCCAGCACGCCCAAGCTCCAGCCGGGTCAAGACTTCATGCCCATGCCGGGCGACCCGGACTATCAGATGATGCATGAGGCCCGCCGCTCGCAGACCGACGTGCCTCGCCGGCGGTCGAATTTCCGGCGCGACGTCCTGCCCGCCGTGGTCGCGACCGGCATCGGTTTCGGGCTAGGCGTCGTCTTGGCCTGGTCGGCAGGGCTGCTCTGAGGCCGGTTTCGTAGCAGTTGGGCGCTCCTCGAGCGCGCCCGCTTGCGAACAGCCGCCGCAGTAGTATGACGGCCGCGCCATGACTCAGGAAACGTTTCAGGTCCCAGAGCGCGAGATCGGCGCGGATGATCCCGTTCCGGGTGTGAAGAACGTCATCCTGGTGATGAGCGGCAAGGGAGGAGTCGGCAAGAGCACCGTCGCGACGAACCTCGCCCTCGCGCTCAAGTCCTTCGGGCTCAAGGTGGGCTTGCTCGACGCCGACATCTACGGCCCCAGCATCCCGACCATGCTCGGCATCAGCGGCCAGCCCATGAGCGACGGCAAGCGCATTGCGCCGCTCGAGCGCTTCGGGGTGAAGCTGATGAGCATCGGCTTCTTACTGGAAGACGCCAAGAGCGCCGTCGTTTGGCGCGGGCCCATGCTGCACGGTGCCCTCTTGCAGTTCTTGAAAGACGTCGACTGGGGCGAGCTGGATTTTCTCCTGCTCGATTTGCCACCCGGCACGGGTGACATCGCGCTCACCCTGTCGCAGCGCGTGCGCTCGAACGGCGCCGTAATCGTGACGACGCCGCAAGAAGTGGCGCTGCAAGACGTCTACAAGTCCGTTTCCATGAACCAAAAGGTCGGCATCCCGATCGTGGGCGTGGTCGAGAACGAGAGCTATTTCGTGTGCGGCAACTGCAACGAAAAGCACGAGCTGTTCGGCGCGGGCGGCGGGCAGAAGATCGCCGACTTTGCCAACGCGCCGCTGCTGGGTCAGATCCCGCTTTACCCCGAGGTGCGTAAATGGGGCGACGCAGGGGTGCCCGTGGTCGAAGCCGCTCCTGGCTCGCCACCGGCCGAAGCGTTCTGCAAGGTGGCGCGCGGCCTGCTCGACAGCCTAAACGCCACGGCCGCGGCCTCGGTACTGAACATCGACCGAAGCGGCGGACAAAACCGCCACCTGCCCCTCACGCGCTAGCCACTCTTTCGAAGCTGCTTTCCCGACCAAGCTCCCTTTAACATCCGCCCTTCTGCTATCGCCCAGCGCCCCAGCAATTGGCAGGCGCCCTGAGGCACGATATACGCCGCCCGAGACCTCCCATGACCGCCCCCGAATCCGAAACCGTTACCGAGCAAGCCGAGAGCCAAGCGGGCGACACCACGTCTGGGGAACCGAGCGAAGCCGCGCCCGCCGAGGCAGCGCCGAGCGAAGACGCCAGCGCTCCTGCGAGCGAAGGCGCCAGCGCTCCTGCGAGCGAAGGCGCCAGCGAGGGCGAAGACGACGCCGAGGAGGGCGACAGCGAAGCTCCGGAGGCCGCCGAAGCGGGCGCCGCCGAGGGCGCCGTGCCGGGCGCTCCGAAGAAGAAGCGCCGCCGCCGCAAGAAGAAGAAGCCGAGCGACGCCGCGCAGGCCGGCAAAGAAGGCGAGCAGCCGCGCCACAAGCCGCACCGCGCCAGCGATCGCGCGCCGTTCCACGTGGGCGAAGAGGTGTTCGGCAAGGTGACGGCCGTGCTCGACACCGCCGTGATGATCGATCTCTCGGGCAAGGCGCTGGCCATCTTCGACCGCACCGAGATGGAAGCCGACGACCTGGTGCCTTCGATTGGCGACCGCTTCGTGGCGCGCGTCCACAACGACGGCATCCGCGGTGGCCTGGTCGTCTTGTCACGCAAGCCCCTGCGCGAAGAAGAGAGCAAGCCGAAGGTCGAGCAAGCCCACAAGGACGGCGCGCTCGTCAACGGCTTGGTCACCGGCGTCATCAAAGGCGGCATCGAGGTCGACATTTACGGCCTGCGCGCGTTCGCGCCCGCGTCCGGCATGGACCTGCACCCGCAGAACGCCAACTTTGCGTCTTTGGTCGGCCAGCGCCTCGACTTCAAGGTCGTTCAGTACGACAAAGCCGGGCGCGACGTGGTGGTCACCCGCCGCCCCATGCTCGAGGCCGAAGCGCACGAGCGGCGCAAGCACGCGCTGACGCTCCTGCAAGAGGGCGCCGTCATGCAGGGCGTCGTCCGCACCGTCGTCGAGTGGGGCGCCTTCGTGGCCTTGCCCGAAGCAGAAAACCTCGAAGGCTTGGTGCACGTCACCGAAGCGAGCCACGATCCGCGCACGCCGCTGAACGAGATCCTGAAACCGGGCGAAAAGCTCGAGGTCAAGATCATCAAGATCGACGAGAAGGGCAAGATCTGGCTGAGCCGCAAGGCGCTCGTCGCCGATCCGTGGGGCGAGGCGCGGCAGAAGTTCGCGCGCGGCAGCCGCCACACCGGCAAGGTCACGCGCCTCGAGCGCTTCGGCGCCTTCGTCGAGATCGAGCCGGGCATCGAAGGCTTGGTCCACGTCGCCGATCTGGCGTTCGATCGCGTCGAGCACGCCAAGGACATCCTCCAAGAGGGCCAAGAGCTCGAGGTCATCGTCTCCAACTTCGATCTGCGCAGCAAGAAGGTGACGCTGCTGCCCGCGCCGTCGGGCGAGCGCGCCAACGAGCCCGTGCAGCGCATCGAGCGCGGCGGTCTGATCAAGGTGGAGGTCGTCAAGGCCGACGCCCCCGGGCTCATCGTGCGCGTCTTGGGCGTGATGGGGCGGCAATCTCGCGGCTTCATCCCCGCCGGCCAGACCGGCACGCAGCGCGGGACCGATCTGCGCAAGCACTTCAAGGCCGGCAAGGTCCTCGACACCAAGGTGCTCGACGTCGATCCGCGCACCGGCGAGCCGAAGCTCAGCATCAAGGGCCACGCTGAAGAAGAAGAGCGCCGCGCCCACAAAGAATACCGCCAGAAGCTCAAGGCCGAAGGCGGCTTCGGCACGCTCGGAGATCTACTGAAGCAGCGGATCTCGGGCGCAGCGAAAGAAGACTGAGGCTGCTGCAGAGCCAGGCCGAGCCCCGCGCGTGGGTTCGGCCGCCGAGTGCGCGAGCGCGTTCTTACGTCAATGACGGAAACGTCCGTTTTGGCTGCGGATCTGGGGAACTTTTGCGTCGGTGGTGTGGACGCATGCTTGATTTGTTCGCCTGGCCATGAAAAGCCCATTTAAAGGGCGATGACCGACAAGCGATCCGAGAGCGAGCGTGTGAGCGGACGAGCCCCGATGCCGTCCATGGCGCCGCCAACCGACGACATCGACGCGGAATGGGGCACCGATGACATCCCGGCCCCAGCCCCCATGCCGCAGCTGGACGTGACAACGGCTCGACCAGCCCCGTCCACCCCGCCCCAAGCCGCTTCAACGCCCCCGCCTTCCCCGCGCCCGTCGGCGAGCCCTGCCCCGGTCGTCGCGCGGGCCTCGTCCGCGCCCCGCCCTAGCTCTTCGCGCCCCTCCGCGACCGAGACGCCCTTGGCCGCGCCTTCCACCCGCCCTTCGGCCATCGCCACGCCGCTGGTGCCAGCGTCGCCGCCTTCCGCCACCGCGACGCCTTTGATCAACGCGCCACGCTCGGCTCCGCCGACGGGCGCGGCTCTGGTGGCGACCACGAACCCGCTGCGCAAGCAGACCCTGCTCGGCATTGCTCCCGTCGTCGCCAAGAGCGGCGACGAGGCAGCGCCGGAGCCGCCGCCCGCGCCGGAGCCGCCGCCAGCACCCGAGCCGCCGCCAGCACCCGAGCCGCCTATGGCGGTGGATCGGCAACCGCTCGTCGTGGCTCCGAAGGACAGCTCGCTGCGCCAGCAAACGCTGCTGGGTCTCGCGCCCGCCGCGGCCGCCAAGGCGAGGACGAGCGAAGCTGGTTCCACGCTCGAGCCCGCCTCGTCGCAGCCCGGCATCTCCACGTCGTCCGCCGCCATCGCCACCGATGCGCCAACGACCTCCGACGTCGCCTCACCGCCTCTGCTCGCGCCAGCAGAGCCTGCCCGCACGCGACCACACCCGGTACCTGCGCTCGGCATCAGCCACGATGACTTGCCTCCGTTGAAGCCAGCTCGCTCGCGTGGGCTGTGGGCGCTCGGCGTCGCCGCGGTCATCGGCTTGGGTGTGGTCGGCTTGCGCCAGCTCGATCACGCCCCCAAGCCTTTGCCGGCAGAGCTCGGTAGGCCTGTCGGCGCCCCCAAGTCCCCGGCCAAGGCGGCGGACCCGCTGCCCCAGAGCAACGACGATGACGACGGCAATTTGCCCAACCCCGGCGCCGACCCCCAACCCGCGCCCGCCCCGCCCGAGCCCGAGTCGGGGAAAGCCAAAGCCGGTGAGGCAGACGCCCAGCAAGGCGCGAGCCCCTCGACTTCAGCGGCGGCTAGCGCCACGCCGCCCGCCGCAGGCTCGACGGTGCCCGTCCGCATCGTGAGCGACCCGCCTGGAGCTCGCCTGTTTTGGAAGGGCAAAGAGCAGGGCACGACTCCTTTCGTACTGGAATTCCCCGCCGGTGAGCGCCACGCGTACGAGCTTGGCCTACCCGGCTACACCGTGCGCAAAGTCGTGATCGACGGGACCAAAACCACGATTAGCATCGGGCTGCGCCCCGACCCGGCCGCAACTACTGGCGCAAAGCCACGGAAATAATAAGCTTCTGTCGAACCAACAAAGCTCCTCGCCCGCCCAAGCGCTCGGCCGGCTCGGCTGTCCAATCCGGGAGCAATGCCCCTTCATGAGCGCTCGATCGGAGAATTCGCGTGGTTACTTCCGCGCGCCAGCACTTGCCTGAGCGTACCGATCGAGAGCTCGTCACGGCCGCCCGCGAAGGCGACGCCGAGGCATTCGGGCTCTTGGTCCGTCGCCACCAGCGCCGCGTCTATCGCCTTGCCGTCCACCTCCTCAAGAGCGCTGCGGAGGCGGAAGACGTGACTCAAGACACCTTCGTGCGCGCCTACGGAGCGCTCGAGCGCTTCGACGGCCGCAGCGAGCCATTCACCTGGATTTACCGCATCTGCGTGAACCTCTCGCTCAACGCGCTCCGCTCGCGCAAGACGCGCCGCGCGTCCTCGCCCGACGATCCGCGCATCGAGGGCCTGCTCGTCGATCATCGCCCCGCGGGGGCCAGCCCCGCGCGTAGCACCGCCGACAAGCAGCTCGGCCGGGCGCTGGTCGAGGGCATCGACGAGCTGAGCGATACGCTGCGCACCACGCTGGTGCTGGTCTGCATCGACGGCCTCAGCCACGCCGAAGCGGGCGAGGTGCTGGGCTGCCCCGAGGGCACGGTTGCCTGGCGAGTCCACGAAGCACGCAAGAAGCTACGCGGCCGGCTTTCGGAGCGCGGGTTCGACGACGACGACCTCGAGGGCAAGGAATGAGCGAGCCCACACTCAAGCTCCAACGCAACGCCGACGAGCTGCTGCGCGAGTTTCCCGCGAACGAGCCAGATTTCGAGGCGCAGGCCCAAGCCATCCAAGCGCGCCTGCAGAACGCGCCGGGCCGCGTCGACGGCGATTGGCTGAAGCCGCCCGAGCTCGCCGCGGAGCCGGGTGAGCCCGTGCCGTCTTCGGTGCGCGCCAGCGCTACCAAGACTCACTTCGCCGAGATGGCGCGCAAGAGCGTGCAGAAGGCCGACGACTCCGTGGAGCTGGCGAAAGAGCTGCTGGCTGCCACCGCTCAACGTCGGCGCCCCGACGCCGAGATGGTCGAGCGCGTGCGTGCGGCCGGCCGCGTTGCCGCCACCACCACGCCCCTGCCCGCAACGAGCACCGAAAAAGCGCGCGACGACGAGCAGCGCAATAGCGGCGTGGTGGCCCGCGCCACCAGCGCCGGAACGCCCGCTGTCGCCACAGCTGCGGCCAGTAATCGTGGCGCGGTCATCGGCATCGTCGGCGGACTGGTCGCGCTCGCGGCGTGCGTCGCTCTGTACGTGCGCTCGAGCGGAGAAGACAGCCGAACCCGCGCCGCGCTGGACGCGCAAAGAGCGGCCGAGGCTCCCGTAGCGGCGGCCAAGCCCGAAGCCCCCGCGCTCATCAAAGACCGCGACATCGTGAGCCCGGAAGCGCTCACGGCCGCGCCCTTGCCGCCCGTCGCGAGCCCCGAAGGAGCCAAGGCCGTCGCGCTGAAAGGTGCCGCCGCGCCAGCCGCGGCCAGCGCGCCGAGCCCCAAGCTGGCCCCCGTGGCCAGCGCGGCGCAGCAGCAAGTGGTGCTGGAAGACGACCCGCAACCGGCACGCGCGGCGCCGGTCGAGCACCACGCAGAGCCTGCGCCCGAGCCCGCGTTGAAGCCCGCCGAGGGCAACGCTGGCAGCGTCCCCCTCAGTCCATCGGCGGGCGCGCTCAGCACCGCGCTCGGCTCGGTACGCAGCGGCGCGCAAGCTTGCTTGGCTGGCCAAACGGCTCCCGTAACCGCCGTCGTTACCTTCGGCTCCGATGGCCACGTGCTGCACGTCAGCGCCAGCGGCCCCTCCGCTTCGTGCATCCAAGCGGCCTTGTCGAAAGCCCGCCTCGCTCCGTTCGCCAAAGAGTCGTACAGCGCCACCACGACGATTCGCCCGCCCTAGGCTTGCTGATTTCCCCGTGCTCCTTGGCGCTCCCCGCGCCAGAGGCACCGCCGCGAAGCGCGCGCGCTGGATCGGCGCTCATGCCGCTGGCGGTTGACAACGTTGTCCCCATTGGTCATAGTCCCCGCCCTCTCGGCCGAACCGTGGGCCGAGCATTTTTCGAGGTAGTTCCCGATGGTTTCTTCGACGAGGCAGACAGAACGACGCCGAGCGATTCGCGCCCGCGCCTTTGGCAAGGGTAAGAAGCTCGAGCAGACCCCCAAGTTTCCTGTTCACCCCGAGGGGTACGACGCGAAAAAGGCCGACTCGAAGAAAGCCGCTAGCTGAGCCATGGCCAATCATCCGTCTGCAGAAAAGCGAAACCGTCAGCGCATCGTGCGCACCGAGCGCAACCGCGCCGCCAAGAGCGCCCTCCGTGGCGCCGTCAAGAAGGCGCGCAGCGCCGCCGCCGGTGGCGACGCCGCCAAGGCGAAGAGCAGCGTAGCGAGCGCCGAGAAGGCGCTGGCGAAGGCCGCCAGCAAGGGTGTGATTCACCCGCGCACGGCCGCGCGCACCACTTCGCGCATCGCCAAGGCGTTGGCCAAAGCCGCCAAGGCCTGAAACGCTTCGCCGAACGATGCTAACCTCGGGCTGTAGCGCGCCGCGTGCGCGCTACGTCCCGGAGGAGCATGTCGGCAGATAGTGGGAACAAGCCGCCCGACGAGCTCGACTTGCTCGTTGGTTCCACGGTCGCGGGCAAGTATCACATCGATCGCCTGATCGGCCGCGGTGGCATGGGCGCGGTGTTTCAAGCCACGAACGCCGCCATCGGCAAGCGCGTGGCGTTGAAGTTCTTGGGCGCGCAGACCAGCCGAGACAGCGACGCAGCCACGCGTTTTCAGCGCGAAGCGGAGGCGGCCAGCCTGGCCGAGAGCCCGCACATCGTGCAGATTTTCGACTCGGGCCAGAGCGAGCAGGGCCTGCCTTTTCTGGTCATGGAGCTGCTCACGGGCGAGGACTTACGCGCGCGCTTGCGCCGCGAGGGACGCCTCGACGCCGAGACCGCCGTGCGCATCGGCTCGCAGATTTTGAAGGCGCTGCGCCAAGCCCACGGCGCCGGTATCGTCCACCGCGATCTGAAGCCCGACAACGTATTTTTGTGCCGCCACGAAGACGAGCCCAGCTCCGTCAAAATCGTCGACTTCGGCATCTCGAAGGTGCGGCAGCAGCCGGGCGTCGACACGTTGACGCACAAGGGCACGGTGCTGGGCACGGCCTTCTACATGTCGCCCGAGCAGGCGCAGTCCTTCCCCGACCTGGACGGCCGCACCGACTTGTTCAGCGTCGGAGCGCTCTTGTACGAAATGCTGGCGGGCCAGCCTCCTCACTCTGCGCCCACCTATGAGGCAGTGCTGATCGCGATCTGCACCCGTGACGCCGCGGACGTGCGCGCGCTCGCACCCGACGTGCCCGAGAAGCTCTCGCGCGTGGTGGCGCGGGCGCTGCGGCGCGAAAGGGACGAACGCTACGAGTCTGCGCAAGACATGCTGTCCGACTTGGAGGCCGCGCTGCGCGATAGCCGCGCCCTCTCGACGAAGACGCGCGCGGCCAGCGGTGCTTGGCTGAACGCGCCCAAGCGCCCAGGCGCCGAGCGCTACCGCACGCTCGTGTTCGCGGTCGTGGCAGCGCTCGGTGGCTTCGCGGTCGCCGCCTACCTGATCGCGCGGGGCCGCGGCGCGTCGCTCGAGCCCGTCACCGCGTCGGCCCCAACCTCGGCCAGCGCAGGGCCGCAGCCGCTAGCGTCCAGCGCCGGCGCCCCAGCGCCCGCTCCCTCTGCCGCCACCCTCGCCTCTGCCGATATCGCAAAGGCCCGGCCCTCACCCGCTACGCCCCGTAGTCGCGAGCCCAAGCCCGTGGTCAAGAAGGCCGCGCCCGCCGGCTCGGCCGGAGTAGCCGGGACTCTGGGCCTGAGCACGCGCGAGCCGTAGAGCTACCCGGCAAGCTGTGATAGCCGTGGGGGTTCTTGGCTCGTCTCGGCGGTTTCGTTCGCGGGCTGGCGCTCATGGCGTTCACCTGCTCGGCGCTCGGCGCAACGTCGGCACTTGCCCAAGACGCCTCGCCTTCGGCCGCGTCGCCACCTGCCGCGTCGCCACCTGCCGCGTCGCCTTCGGCCGCCACGCCACCTGCCGCCCCCGACCAAGCGACGCTCGACGCGCGTCGTCATTTCAAAGCTGGGACCAAGCTGTACCGCGACGGCAACTACGGCGGCGCGCTGGCCGAGTTCGAAGAGGCGTACCGGCTCAAACCCGGCGTGGGCTCGCTCCAAAACGTCGCGCTCAGCCAAAAAGGCTTGTTTCGCTATGCGGAGGCCGCCGCCACGCTGACGCAGCTGCTCAGAGAGCACCCGGGCGAGCTGAACGAGGGCGAACGCAAGGCCGTCGAAGAAGCGCTGAGTGAGCTCAAGGGCTTGCTCGCGAGCGTGAAGCTGCGCGTCGCGCCGGAAGGCGCGCGCGTGCTCTTGGACGGCAGGAGCCTCACGCCCGCCGAGTGGGCCGCGCCCCTGGTGCTCAACGTCGGCGAGCACACCCTGAGCGTGGACGCGCCCGGATACACCGCCGAGCGCCGGCTCTTGCGAGTAGCGGGCGGACAGCGCGAGCTGCCGGTCGAGGTGACGCTGCGCTGCGTGGCTGGGTTCGTCGACGTCACCAGCAATGATCCGACCGCGTACATTGCCATCGACGGCTTGCCCAAAGCGCGCCGCGCCTACCGGGGCCCGGTCGAGCCCGACACCGACCATTTGCTGCAAGTCTATCGCGAGGGCGTCGAGCCCTTCGAGCAGACGTTCCAGGTTGGTGTGTGTAAGACGCTCGCCATCCAGGCCCAGCTCGAGGACATCGACAGCGCCCCCGCCGTCGATGCGAACGAAGCAGAGACCGCCCTGCCGGGGGCGCCGCCGAGGCGCGCGCAGAAAGGCTTCTTTGCCCTCTTGTCGATCGACCTCTTGGCGCTCACCAAGCAACCTCTGACCCTGGCCAAGGCGCAAAGCGGCGGCGGCTTCGCGGCGCTGGGCCTGCGCGCCGGCTACCGGTTGTCGAATCCCGTGGCGCTCGCGCTACGGCTGGACGCGGGCGCCCTGCAAGCCGAGGGCGCCTACGACGCGGCCAACATGGCCAGCCGCGACTACGCGCTCACCTCGATTCATTTCGGTCCCGACCTGAAGCTGATGACGACGGGCGAGCGCCTGCGCTTCGTAGCCACCATTGGAGCCGGAGTCGTTCAACACCGCCTCTCGGTGAGCAAGGTCGCGCCCGACGAGGTGCGCGGGGTCGATCCGTACTTTGCCCTCGAGTTGGCGATGGGCTTCAATTTTCGCCAATTTTTGGGCGAAATTGGGCTACTGGCGCAGATTGACGGTAGCACTGCTTTGCAAAAAGGCTTCAGCGACGCCAGCAACAAAGCCCTGACCCGCGACCTGGGCACGACACTACCCATGATCGGGATCGGCCTCCGCGGCGGATTCTCGCAGTGGCGCCCAGCGCGCTGACGCTCGCGCTCGTCGCCGCCCGTTCGCGCCGTGATCTTGCAACGCGCGCGCGGCGCCGGTCGTCCACGTCTGGGGCTTTACTAGGAGGCCTCTGCTAGTACTGTGAGCCATGGCGCTCGACTCCTCGTCCATCGAAACGCACTCCGCCGAAACCCGCACCTTCGAGCCCAGCGCAGAGTTCGTGGCGCGCGCGCGCTGCAACCGCGCCCAATACGAGCAGCTCTACAAAGAGAGCATCGAGTCACCCGAGACGTTCTGGAAGCGCGAGACGGCGGAGCTGGTGTTTCGCAAGCCGTGGACGACTCTCCTCGAATGGCAGCTGCCGCACGCCCAATGGTTCGTTGGCGCCGAGCTCAACGCCAGCGAGAGCTGCCTCGATCGGCACCTGGCCACGGCCCGCGACAAACCCGCGTTGATATGGGAGAGCGAGCCCGGCGAGACGCGCACGCTCAGCTACGCCGAGCTGCACGCGCAGGTGGTGAAGCTGGCGGCCGTGCTGCGCAGCCTGGGCGTGAAGAAGGGCGATCGCGTCGCCATCTACATGGGCATGGTGCCCGAGGCAGCCGTTGCCATGCTGGCTTGCGCGCGCGTGGGCGCGCCGCACACCGTCGTCTTCGGCGGTTTTGCCGCAGAATCCTTGCGCGATCGCATCAATGACTGCGCAGCCAAGATCGTGCTCACCCAAGACGGCGCGCTGCGGCGCGGCAACGTGGTGCCGCTCAAGCAAATCGTCGACAAGGCGCTGGAGGCCACGCCCACCGTCGAAAAAGTGCTGGTGTACCGTCGCCTCACGGAGGAGCAGCACCACGTCGACATGAAGCCAGGGCGCGATCTGGACTGGAGCGAAGCGCTGGCCGGCGCGAGCCCCGAGCTGGGAGCCGAGCCCGAGATCGTCGAGGCCGAGCACCCGCTGTTCATCCTCTACACGTCCGGCTCGACCGGCAAGCCCAAGGGGGTGCTGCACACCACGGCGGGCTACCTGGCGGGCGCGTACCTGACGTCGAAGTACGTGTTCGATCTACGCCCCGATGACGTGTACTTCTGCACGGCGGACGTGGGCTGGATCACCGGCCACAGCTACATCGTTTACGGACCGCTCTCCAACGGCGCCACCTGCTTGATGTACGAGGGTGCCCCCAACCAACCCGATTGGGGCCGCTTTTGGCAGCTCATCGCGAAACATCGAGTGTCCATTTTGTATACGGCCCCCACCGCCATTCGCGCGTTCATCCGCGCTGGTAACGAGTGGCCCGCCAAATACGATCTCTCCAGCTTGCGGCTGCTGGGCTCCGTGGGTGAGCCCATCAACCCCGAAGCGTGGATCTGGTACTACGAGCACATCGGCGGCAAGCGCTGCCCGGTCGTCGATACGTGGTGGCAGACCGAGACGGGGTCCATCTTGCTGAGCACGTTGCCCGGTGCCCACACCATGAAGCCGGGCGTCGCCGGCTTACCCTTCTTCGGTGTCACCCCCGAGGTGGTAACGGCCGATGGGGCCCGCGTCCCCGCGGACCAAGGCGGCTTTTTGATCCTCCAGAAGCCATGGCCCAGCATGCTGCGCACCGTCTGGGGCGACGACGAGCGCTACCAGGCCCAGTATTGGGCCGACGTGCAGGGCGCCTACTTCACGGGCGACGGCGCCTACCGCGACCAGGACGGCTACATCCGCGTCGTTGGACGCGTGGACGACGTGCTGAACGTCTCCGGACATCGCATCGGCACGGCCGAGATCGAGAGCGCGCTGGTTTCGCACAAAGCCGTCGCCGAGGCGGCGGCCGTGGGGCGCACGCACGACTTGAAAGGGCAAGCGCTGGTCGTGTTCGTGACCCTCAAGCCTCAATTCGTCGGTGATGACGCGATGAAGAAGCAGCTGAGCGAGCACGTTGCCCAAGAGATTGGCAAGTTCGCGCGGCCCGACGAGATCCGCTTCGCCGACGGTCTGCCCAAGACGCGCAGCGGCAAGATCATGCGTCGCCTGCTGAAAGACGTGGCCAACGGGCGCGCCGCCCAGGGCGACACCTCGACCCTCGAGGACATCAACGTCCTCGCCAAGCTCCGCGGCAACGACGAATAGCTCCGCGAGACCCAGACTTCACAGAAGATCGAAAGATCAGAAGGGATGATCGCGGTCGAGGCGCCCGGCTGGCGAGGCGCGACGAAGGCGCATACCTGCGGTATGTAACTGAGGAGCAACGAAGCCCGCCGGGGATGCATCGGCCGCGAGGGCGACCGACTTGGCCATTGGCGGGCCCTAAGGTACCGTCGGGCCGTGCGCCCGGTGATCATTGCGGCTGGTAGAGGCAGCCGGCTGAGGAACGAAACGGACGAGCTGCCCAAGACCCTCGTCCAGGTCATGGGCCGCCCCATGCTCGAATGGATCCTCGAGGCCTTCGAGTCGGCCGGGTTGAAGCGCCGCGACGTGGTGTTCGTCTGCGGCTACCGCGCCGAGCTCATCAAGGCTCGCTACCCCGAGTTCACGTACGTCACCAACCACGACTGGCAGAACAACAACATCTTGCTCAGTCTGCTCATGGCGCGCGAATACTTGGGCGACGGCTTCGTCTCGACGTATGGCGACATCGTGTACGAGGGCGCGGTAGTGCAGAAGCTGCTCCAATCTCCCGCCGACATTGCCTTGGGCTGTGACACCGCCTGGCGGCGCCGCTACGTAGGCCGCACTCAGCACCCCGAGACCGACGCCGAGAAGCTGCGGGCCGACGGCAAGCGCGTCGTCGAGCTGAGCCGCACCATTCCCAGCGAGCAAGCCGACGGCGAGTTCATCGGCGTCATGAAGCTGTCGAGCCGGGGCGCGGCCGAGCTGACGCGGGCCTTCGACCAGGCCGAGCGTAGCTACGGGGGCGGCCTCTTTCGCGAGGGCCGCAGCTTCCAGAAGGCTTATCTCATCGACCTTCTGTCCGAAATGCTGGAACAGGGCACCTCGATGGAGCGCGAAGACACCCGAGGCGGCTACATGGAGATCGACACGCAACAAGACCTAGCCATGGCGGAGCAGTGGTGGAAACAGCGTCCATAGCCCTCGACCCCACCGCGCTCACGAGCGAGCTGTCGGCGCTGCTGGGCAACGCCGATCCGACCCAAGTGGTGCTGGCCTTCGACGGTGACGGCACGCTGTGGAGCGGAGACGTCGGCGAAGATTTGTTCCGCGCGGCGATGGAGGAGCATTTCCTGCTCGCCGACGCGCTGCCGGCGCTCATGGCGGAGGCGGCCTCGTACCAAATACCGCTCCCCGCCGGGGCCGACGCCAACGCGCTCGCGCGCAGCTTGCTGGCCGCGTATTTTGCCGGCACGTACCCGGAGCGCGACACGTGCGCCATGATGGCCTGGTGCTACGCCGGTCGAACGCTGGCCGACGTCGAAGCGTTGGCCGCCTCGGCCCTGTCGCGTGCGGACCTGCCTGGTCGGCTCCACGCCGAGCTGCGACCCATCTTCGATTGGAGTCGCAGCCACGGCGTGCGCAGCGTGCTCATCTCCGCCTCGCCGCGCGCGGTGGTCGAGCGCGCCGCGGATTTTTGGGGCATTTTGCCGGCTGACGTTGCTGCCGCCACGCCTGCCATGGAGGCGGGGCGCGTTCTGCCGCGCTTGGCCGCGCCCCTGCCGTACGCCGAGGGCAAGCTGAGCGCCGGTCGCGCGCTCTTCGGCAACGCGCGCTGGCTGGCCGCGTTTGGCGACAACGTCTTCGACATCGACATGCTCACCACGGCCGAGGTCGGGGTGGCCGTACGGCCCAAGCCCAAGCTGCAGAGCGAGCTGGCCAGGCTCGGCTTGCGCCTGTTGGCGCGTCACCCCTGAACGGCGGCTCTAGATCCGCCGTCAGCGACGCGCGCTAACCGCTGGCGGAGCGGCGCTTGGCGCCGTTCGGGCCATTCACGGGCCCGGTGCTCTCGCGCAGGGTCAGAGGCATCGGGTACTCGACGGTCATGGCTACGTCCGATTCGGGGTCGTCGATGCGATCGAGCAAGGCGGCAACGGCGGCGCGGCCGAGCTGCTCCATCGGCTGCTCCGCCGTGGTCAAACCGGGCCAGAAGCGCGCTCCCTCTTCCACGCCGTCGAAGCCCGTCACCGAATGGTCTTCGGGGATGCGCACGCCGGCCCGCAGCAGCTCACGCATGAAGCCAATGGCCATGGCGTCGTTGCCCACCACGCTCGCCGTCGGACGGTTGCTGGCGCTCCGCCGTAAGAACTCGCGGGCCGCCTGGGCGCCCGCTTCCGATTCGTAGGTAGGGCCAAAGCTGAGGTCGTCCACCCGCAGGCTCGCTCCCACCTCGTCCAGAGCGCTCTTCAAGCCGCGCAGGCGATCTTGCGCGTCTATCGAGGCTTCGGGCCCGCCCACGAACGCAACGCGGCGGTGTCCCAGCTCCGCCAGGTGCTGCCCCACCGCGCGCCCGGCCTCGAAATTGCGGCAGCGCGCCACGAACCCCAGATCCTCGGTTTCATCCGGGCAGATGAACGTCATCGGAATTTGCGCTTGGCGCGCCGAGGACAACAAATCTCGCTCGCGCCGCGTGTAGCGAGCGAAGACCAAGCCATCCACCCGCCGCTCGGTGATCCAAGACTGCACGGTGCTGGAGTCGTAACGGCCGTGCAGGATGAGACCGCCGAGCAGCACGCTGACACGACGCTTGGTCAGCTCTTCTTCCATCCCCGACAGCAGCCCCATGAACCACGCGCCGTGCACGGACTCCACCACCACTCCGATGCAGCCCTTGCGCCCGTACTTCAAGCTGCGCGCGGTCGGGGAAGGTACGTAGCCCAGGGCCTTGATCACCTTCTCGACCCGCGCCCGCACCTCGGCGCTGACGTACCCACCGTTCAGGACGCGCGACACCGTGGTCGGCGCCACGCGCGCCCGACTGGCAACGTCGCCAATGGTGGGTCGATCGAGCTTGCTCTTCATTGGGTTTTTATTCTCCTCTGCGCCTCGCGTGGTGCCCCTCCGCGCTCTTCGCGAGCAGACGCGCCGCGGGCGCTCGGCCTAGAATATCCAGCTCGCGCTTGGCGCTCGCGTCACCACAATAGCCGATCCGCATGTTCGCAAAGCCCTACATTTGCCGCCTACCAGACCTGGTAACGATTTCACAAGTCCGCCTCGCCTCGCCGCGCTGACGGGGCTTGCCGGCCAGAGTTCGCGCAGGTACCTCTAGCCGCTCCACATGCTGCTCCGCGCCCCCAAGCTTGCCTGGCTAGCCCTCTCCGTACCGCTCCTGCTCGCCTGCGGCGAAGGCGCCCCCACCCCCAAGACGGCCGACGACGAGCCGGCAGCCCAAGAGCGCCACGGCGAGCGTCCGACCATGTCGAGCGAGATCGGCGGGCTCGACGAAGACAAGGTCAACTCCGCCTTCGAGTCGACCCTCTCGGGCCTCGAGCGCTGCCTGCACCAGGGCTCATCACGCGTGGAGTTTCTGGGCGGCTCGGTCAGCTTCTTCGTCAAGATCGACAGCGCGGGCAAGGTCGATGGCGCCTATCTCGAGAAGTCGACCCTCGGCGATCGCGACACGGAAAAATGCATGCTCGACGCCATGCGCTCCCGCACCTGGCCCAAGCCCGTCGGCGGCGAGCACGGCCTGGCCCGCAAGTCCTTCGACTTCGATCCACCGAACGACGTGCGCGCCCCCGTCGAATACGACGAAGGCCACCTCCACAAAGGGCTAGGCAAAATCACCGACAAGCTCGCTTCGTGCAAGAACGCCAAGGGCTCGTACGAGGCCACCATGTACGTCGCCACCGACGGCTCGGTGCTATCCGCCGGCGTGACGCCGCCCAACGAGGACGGCGAAGAATCGGTCGATTGCCTGGTTTCGACGCTCAAGGGCGCCTCGTTCCCTTCGCCCGGCAGCTGGCCGGCGAAGGTCACCTTCGCGTTGTAAGCTCGGGGTATGAGCGACATTGCCCCCCTCCCGCTGCGCGGCAAGCGCGCGCTCGTGACGGGTGCGGGCCAACGTGTGGGTCAGGCCATCGCGCTGGCCCTGGGCGCGCAAGGCATGCACGTCGCGGTGCACTACCGCGACAGCCAGGCGGGCGCCGAAGCCACCGCGGCCAAGATCCGCGAGAGCGGCGGCCACGCCCTGACGCTGGCGGCCGACCTCACCGACCGCGAGCAAGCGCGCCACCTGGTCGATCGCAGCGTGGCCATGCTGGGTGGCCTCGACTTGGTCGTGCCCAGCGCGGCCAGCTTCGAGCGCGTGGCCCAGGCCGACGTGGACGACGCCGCCTGGGATCGCAGCTTGAACCTGAACCTCGCGTCACCGTTCGCGCTCGTACAGCGCGCGGTACCGGCGCTCTCCGCCGCCCGAGGCTCGGTGGTGTTCATCACCTGCTCGAGCGCCAGCGTGCCGATGCGTGACTACCTACCCTACGTCGTCTCCAAGGGGGCCCTGAAGCACCTGATGAAGACGCTCGCCCTCGAGCTAGCACCGACGATTCGCGTCAACGCCGTAGCGCCGGGCCCCGTGATAGCGCCCACCAACTGGGACGAAGCCGCCGTTCAACGGCTGTCGCGCGCCATGCTGCTCGGCCGCTTCGGCAGCCCCCAAGACATCGCGCAAGCGGTGGTCTTCTTGGCCAGCTCGCCCTACGTCACGGGGCACGAGCTGGCCGTGGACGGCGGCCGCAGCGTCGCTCGCTCCGAGCACTTCCAGTGAGCGCCGTCACGGCGCGCTGCCCCTAGACCCACCTCGAGCCTCGTTGCCCCATGCCGCACCGCGAAGAACGCAGTTATTCCATCGACGTGAACCTAGTGGCCGAGTTCGACGACGCCTACGAGGGCGACGAAGACGGCTACGCCTGGATGGAGCGCTTCGAATCGAAGCTCAAACCCAAGCTCATCGCCGCCGTGACGGAGGCCCTGCGCGCCGATCCGCGGTTCACGTTGCTGGCCGCGCCGCGCGGCAAAGATCCGGAGCGGACGCTGGAGCTGATGCTGCGCTTCAAAGCACGCTGAAAGCAAAGGCGATTTCGGCGTCTTCGCGGGTCTTGGGCTCGGCCGCCGCGGCCGGCTGCGCCGCCAAGGGCTCGAAGCGATCGGCCGAGACCTCGTGCTCGGTGAGGGCCGTCACGACCGGCGAAACCGCCAGCGCATCGCCCGCTGCGGCGGAGTCTTCGACCCGCAGGTGCGCCCGCTCGTGCAGCTGCATGAGCCGCGCGACCACCTTGAGCACCGACTCGGCCTCGGCCTTGAGCCCGCCATCTTCGCTGAGCAGCTTGGCGCGCGGTACGCGCAGCACGACGGCACCCGGCTCGGCGTCGAGCGTGTACTCACCGGTCGAGATCGGCTCGGGCATGGCCAGCGCGGCATCGCGCGAGAGGCGTGACAGCTCACGGCCGCGCGCCGCTTCGGCGGTGAGCGCGGTCTCGAGCTTCCGTTGGTCGTCATGAAAGCTCTGCAGGTGCCCGCCCACGCGAGAGAGCTCGCCCCGGAGTTGCTCGACCATGCCTTCGGCGTCTTGCCGCTGTTTGCCTTGGGTCGAGCTGTCCAGCTGGGCCTGCGCCAGCGCTTGCTCGCGCTCGTCGAGAGCTCGGCTCTGCTGCTGCATCTGCGCGCGCAGAGCGTCGTTTTCGGCCTTGAGCTCCGACACCTGAAACTCGGAGCGGCGTCGCCCCTCCATTTCGACCTGCGCCGCCGATTGTGTCTCTTCGAAGCGCGTGATCGGCACGCAGCCAGAGAGCACGCCGAGCAGCCAAAGCAGCGCCAACTGACGAGGCGACACGCGCCGGTGGCGTAGCCACAACTGCAAGCGTGTCTTGAGCCAAGCCAACGTCAACCAATCGAATGTCAGAGGAATGCTCACGTTCGTCTTTCTCAACAAAGGCACACGCCACGCAGGTTCAACACGTCGAGGTGCTCGGCCAGGGTGAGCCGATCCACGTCGGAGATGCGCACGAACTTCAACGCTTGCTGCGAGCCGTTCATCCAAATGGGACGAGCCAGCGCCGACAACGGACGGATCCGCTCCGGCAGCAACATCTCGAGCCGCATCAAGAGCGGCTGCGTCGCCGACTCGCGTCCGCGATCGACGATGATGCCGCTGGCCGAGATCTCGATGCCCCGGCAATGCGAGACGAAGCCGCCGTTGCTGGCGACGACGCGAAAATCCGTGCGTGCTCTGAGACCGACCCGATGCTGCATGACTGCGAACCTCCGGTATCTCGACAATGGTCAGGCCTGGGTACTATGTAGGTCAAGTTCTTACATTGCCTTACCTTTTACTTCGATAAGCGAGTGGCTAGAAGTTGGCCGCCCTCCCTCTCCCAGCGGCAAAATCCACGCGGACCATGAAATCACGGCCGGCATTGCTGGGGCTCTTGGCCCTCTTCTTGGCTGCCGCTGGAGGCTCGGCTGGCGCCGCTCCGCGCGCGGATGCCGCCGACGCCACGCCGGACGTGGTCAAGCCGACCGCGGCGAAGCAGCGCGGCCCGTCCACGCTGGATCCGTCGCTCTCGCGCGCGGCCGATCGCTTGCTGCGCGGCGCCAAGCCGGTCGAAGGCGCCATCGTGGTGATCGATCCGCGAACGGGGCGGGTACTGGCGTTCGAGGCCGTGACCAGCGGCGCCGGAAGCTTTCAGGTGTTGACCCAAGCGCGCATGCCCGCGGCCAGCTTGTTCAAGGTGGTCACCACGACGGCGCTGTTCGAATCCACGTCGCTCAGCCCACACGATTCGGTGTGCATCAACGGTGGCGTGCACGGCATCGAGCGACGTCACCTGGAGCCCGCGCGTGGTCCGAGCCGCCAATGCGGCGCGTTCGCCTGGGCGCTCGGTCACAGCAAGAATGCCGTGTTCGCGCAGCTGGCGACGCGCCTGCTGACGCGCGACGACTTGCTCAAGACCGCGGAGCGGCTCGGGTTCAACGACAAGCTCTCGCTCGACGACGGCGAGCAAGAAGCCGAGCTCGGCAAGCTGAGCGTCCCCTATAACGATCTGGAGTTCGCCCGCGCTGCGGCGGGCTTTCAAGGCAGCAGCTTGTCACCGCTGGGCGCCGCCTATTTGATGACGCTGATCGCACGGGGGGGAGCGCCCGTGGGCCTCCGCTTGCACGATGCCTCGCCGACGCCCGAGCCGAGCGGAGCTCTGCCTGCGGCTCCGCCCTTTTCGCCTCGCACCGCGCAACGCCTCACCCGCATGCTCGAGGTCACGGTCGAGACCGGCACCTCGCGCAAGGCCTTCACGGCCCCCGACGGCAAGCGTTACCTGCCGGGCATTCGCGTGGCGGGCAAGACCGGCACGCTGCGGCCGGAGCAACGCGAAGACGCGATGACCAGCTGGTTCGTCGGTTTTGCCCCCAGCCGCAGCCCCGAGCTGGTCGTGAGCGTGATGCTGGTAAACGGCCGCACCTACCGCCGCAAAGCCAACGAGCTGGCCCGCGATCTACTGAGAACGTATTTCCGGGCGCACGGACACTCACAATCCATCACCGATCCTTTCACTGAAGGCGCGGCCGAGCCGCTCGCCGCCGCCGCCGCTCGGTGATAGCTTGAGGGTGAATGCCGCACAGCTCGGGCTGGCAAGGTGTGGTCGCAGCCTGGGGCTGCGGTTGGCTGCTGCTCGTCGGCTGCCAAAGCCCCGGCTCGCAGCGCATCATCGGCCCTGATGGCTCGCCGATGGCCCACGTTCATTGCGGGGCCGAGCAGGGGCTGTGCTTTCGCATGGCGGGCGAGCTGTGCCCCGCCGGTTACGAGCTAAGACCGGTGTTGCGCGGCAACGAAGGTAATTTCCTGGTTCGCTGCCGTGCGGGCAGCGCGCCGGCCCCGGCCGCATGCTCGTCCGCTGGGCCCGTCGCCGGCCCGCCGAGCGTGGTGGTGACGCGCACGACGCCCGGCCTGATGGACCCGTGGCCCGCCGCGCCCGAGTCCGCCCCGGCGACCTACCCGTGGCCGGCCCCCGAGACCAGCGCCGCCACGCGCCGCCCACCGAGCGCGCCCGCCGGGCAGGCCGACGTCGACGTCGGCTACTGACCGACTCGACCAGCGACACGCGTCAAGTCACGAGCGACAGCACGAGCTTCACGACGCCGAAGCCGACGAGCGGGCCGGCGATCCAGAGCGCCCGCGCCGGCCCGACCTGAAAGGGCTCGCCGTTGCTCGTCGCGTACGCCACATCGGCGATCATGATCGCCGCGCCCACTCCGATCAGCTTGAGCGCCGGCATCATGCGCGCGAGCACGGTGTCCATGGTCGGCGCTTCGCTGGGCAACGCTCGGGCGTCGACGGCGCGCGCCACGCGCCGGCTCGCGGCCAGCTCGGGCGAAGGCGAGCGCGGTGAAGAGCGCGGCTGCGACGCCGATCTGAGCTGTTCGTGGGCGTCGCCGCGCATCACCGAGAGGTGCAGGCCGTCATCGTCTTCGTCGAAATTCGGCGGCGCCTTGCCGGCGCCCGAGACCGGCGATCCGGCGCGGGCCGGCCCTGCCTTGGAGGCGTTTGCGAGCGGCAAGCCCAAGGTCAGCTCCGGATAGCGCTGCGCGCCCACCGCTGCCTGCGTGGCGTCGACCTCCGTGAGCAGGCTCGAAGCTTGCCCCGCGTTGCCTTCGCCCGGCGGCGGCAGCGAGTCGTGGACAAAGGCCTGCGCGAGCGTGATGCGCGGCGTGGTCTGCCCGCTGGCCGCTTCGATCTCGTCCCAGAACGCGCCCATGTCGTGAAAGCGGTCCTTCGGATCGACGGCTAGCGCCTTGCGAAACGCCGCCTCGGCCCGGTCGGGGAGCTTGACCCCGAAGGCGAGCGGCGTCGGTCGCTCCTGCTCGTCGATGCAGGCGCCCATCACCGCCGGTGCATCGCCTTCGAACGGCGCGCGGTGGGTGAGCACCTCTACCGCGCACAGCGCAAAGCCCCAAATGTCCGTCCACGGCCCGGTTTGACCATAGCGCTTGGGCAACCACTGCTCGGGAGCGCCGTACGCGGGCGTGAAAGCGGCCATCCCGCCCTGCTCGGCCGAGACGCGGCCCACCATTTGGGTGGCCGCGCTGCGCACCTTGCCGATGCCGAAATCCAAGATCTTGAGCGTCTCTTGTCCGTGCACCTTGGCCAAGAACAAGTTCTCGGGCTTGAGATCTCGGTGCAAAATGGAGAGATGGGTGCCGTTCGGACCGGGAAATTTGTGGGCGCATTCCAGCGCGCGCGCCACCGGACCCATCATGCGCACCACCCGTGCCAGATCGAGCGGAGGCTTGCCGGCGTTGCGGCGCCGCTCGATGACCGAATCGAGCGAGTCGCCGTCGAGCCACTCGAGGGCGATGAACGGAACGAACGGGTGCCTCGCCGTCTCTAAGGTCCCGACGTGCAGCGGACGAACGACGCTGGGAATGAGCGCCGAGAGCCGGAACAGCACCTCGCCCTCCTCCTGGAACTTCTGCAAGAACGAGCGCCGCTGCTCGGCCGAGAACGACGCCGGAATTTTCAAACACTTGAGCGCCACGGCGGCCTTGAAGCCTTCATGGTGCGCTCGATAGACGACCCCGAACCCGCCCTCGGCGACGACACGTTCCACTCGGAATACGGCCGCCTGCTGCGAGCCGACGATTCCGAACACGTCCTCTGCCATCTTGTCAGGCTAGCTGGGCGACCCGAAACTCACAACCGGGCGAGCCGCGGCGCCGAACCCCAGCT